>Ga0210388_10000031_pt1 | contig 241427 bp, 234 predicted proteins | sample IncBWC19OmetaG_FD_155485 | JGI IMG/M metagenome (GOLD analysis project Ga0210388, IMG submission 155485) | Forest soil microbial communities from Barre Woods Harvard Forest LTER site, Petersham, Massachusetts, United States - Inc-BW-C-19-O ...
GGCAACCGCCCAAAGGCCTTCTTGAACTTCCGCATTCGACCCCCTCCATAATCCGGGAGTCATCTTCAGAATCCGTCTTGCCTTCCAATGCAATAGCCGGTGAAAACCCATATGCGATTCCCCTGCCGGTTATAGGGCGGAATGACCTTGTCCTCGCGATCAAGCTCGCCGGTTTCGAATGCCGCTGCCAGATGCGCCGCGCGCCGCTCGGCCGGCGCCACATAATCCACCGCCATCAGCGCCATGAAATAGATCGGCTGCAGCGCGAGCACCACCAGCACGGCGACGAATAATCCGCGGAAGTTCATGAGTAACTGGCCTCTCGAACCGGAGCATACCGGTATCCTGCGTCAGCGACGTACATTTCGCGATCATCCGCTGCCCAGGTTCGCATAGGCCAAAAATCCGACGGTCTGGCCCGGTTCGACATTCGTGATTCCCTCACCGAGTTCGACCAACCCGTCGGTGTCGACCAGCGACGACAACAGCCCCGCGCCCTCGCGCGGGAATTTCATCGCCTCCAGCGCGCCATCGGCCGCCCGACGCAACGTCGCCCGGACATATTCGCGGCGGCCGATCTTCTTCCGGTAGCTGAAGGCCGCGCGCACCGACATCGGAATAAGCTTCTGCTGGCTGGCGCCCGCCAGCGCCAGCACGGTCGGGCGTACCACATGCACGAAGGTGACAAAACTCGCCACCGGATTTCCCGGCAGGCCAATCAACGGCGTGCCCGCGATGATCCCCATTGCCACCGGGCGGCCGGGCTTGATCGCCATTCGCCACAGCACGAGCGAGCCCGCGCTCTCGACGGCGTTTTTGACGTGATCCTCCTCGCCGGTGGAAACCCCGCCGGTGGTCAGCAGCAGGTCGTGGGAGCCTGCGACCTGCCTGAGGCCCTGCGCCAGCGCGGCGCGATCGTCGCGCAAAATGCCGAGATCGCTAACCGCGCAGCCGAGCCGGTCCAGCATCGCCATCAGCATCAGGCGGTTGGAATCGAACAATTGCGCGGGCTTGCGGCGATCGCCCGGCGAGACCAGTTCGTTGCCGGTCGAAAACACCGCAACGCGGATGCGCCTCGTCACATCGATTTCGGTCAGCCCGAACGCCGCCAATAGCGCGACATCCTGCGGCCGCAACCGCTGGCCCGCTTTCAGCGCGGTGATCCCAATCGCAATATCCTCGCCGGCGGGGCGCACATTGGCCCCACGCTTCAAACCCGCGGGCAACACGACCCGGCCAGCTTCATCGAGCCGCACGTCTTCCTGCATGAACACGGTGTCGGCGCCCTCGGGCATCGGCGCGCCGGTGAAAATGCGCATCGCATGGCCCGGCTGGATCGCCTCGGCTGCCGACGTGCCGGCCTGGATGCGACCGGTGACGGGAAACGCCGCTTCGGCGCCGGTAGGAAGATCGCGGCTGCGCACCGCATAGCCGTCGACGGCGGAATTGGTGAAAGGCGGCAGCGGCAGTGGGGCGGAAACATCGCGCGCCAGAATGCGTCCGTCGGCCGCCTCTAGCGCGACGGTCTCGACCTCCCTGACCGCCGCCACCCGCGCGGCGATGATGCCGATAGCTTCATCGACCGACATCATCGGGCCGCCAAAGGCAAAGCAATCGTCGGACAATTGCGCCATGTTGCGTCTCAGGTTTCCGGTCGACTGCGCGCCAGCACGTCTTCGACGGGTATCGCAAACCGCTGCATCATAGCGGCAACGGCTGCGATGTCATCGAGATGGGCCACGGGAAGGGTGGTTTCAACCGCGGCATCGGTAGCAATCCCGGCGATGGCGGGATCCTCGGGAAACAGCAGCGGCTTGCCGTTGGCCAGCCGATGCACCTCGATCTTGCGATGCGGCTCGGACTTGAAGCCTTCGACGACGACGAGATCGACGGCCGACATCTTCCGCAGCAACTCCGGCAGAAGCGGCTCGCTGGCCTCCCGCAATTCATGCATCAGCGCCCAGCGCCTGCCCGAGGACACCAGCACTTCGGTCGCGCCGGACTGCCGATGCACCCAGGAATCCTTGCCCGGCACGTCGACGTCGAAACTGTGGTGGGCGTGCTTGATGACGGAGACGCGCAGGCCCCGTTCGAGCAAATGCGGGATCACCCGCGACAGCAGCGTGGTCTTGCCGGCGCCGCTCCAGCCGGCGAGCCCGATCACTTTCATCATATTCTCCGAGCCGCTTTCCGGGAACCGGGCTAGGTTTTGCCAAGGGGTGCTTTATATCGGGCTTCAGGGAAATGTCATGCTAGCCTGACCGACATGATGAAGATCGACAAAGCGCCCGTCCCCCTGATCCTGCCCAACCCGGGCGATCCCCGGCTGACCGAACGCGTTGCCGGTACCGATCAGACGGGCGCCGCGGTTGCGATCAACGTTCCGGTGGAGCGGCCGCTGACGCTGTATCTCAACGCGCAGGAGATCGTCACCATGATGACGATCGGCGACTATCCGGAATATCTCGCGCTCGGCTATTTGCTCAACCAGAACATGCTGAAATATGACGACGTCGTTACCGAGGTCGAATATGACGACGACCTGCAGGTGGTGGTGGTGCGCACCGAGCATCACACCAACTTTGAGCAGAAACTGAAAAAGCGGACGCAGACCTCGGGCTGCGCGCAGGGCACCGCGTTCGGCGACCTCTTGGAGGCGGTCGAAAGCGTCGCGCTGCCGAAGGCCGAGTTGCGTACGTCCTGGCTCTACCAGATGACGCATGCGATCAACACCATGCCCTCGCTCTATCTCGAAGCCGGCGCGATCCATGGCTGCGTGCTGTGCAAGGAGGGCACGCCCGTCTGCTACACCGAGGACGTCGGCCGCCATAACGCGGTGGACAAGATTGCGGGCTGGATGTTCCGCCACGGCGTCGATGCCGCCGACAAGATCCTCTACACCACGGGACGGCTGACCTCCGAGATGATCATCAAGACGGTGCGGATGGGAATTCCGATCCTGGTGTCGCGCTCGGGCTTTACCGCTTGGGGCGTCGACCTGGCGCGACAGGTCGGGCTGACACTGGTCGGGCGCGCGCGGGGAAAACGTTTCATCGCGCTGTCCGGACAAGAGCGCATCGTCTACGACCAGGACCTCGCTTATGTCGAGGAGGAATCCGTCCGTCACAAGCGCAAGGGCGCCGAGCGTGACGACTGAATTTCCGCCGACGTCAAGGGACGCGCCGGCGACGCCCGGAATATTGCTGGCCGGCGGCCTGGCGCGGCGGATGGGCGGCGGCGACAAGCCGATGCGCCGGATCGGCGGCCGCACCATCCTGGAGCGCGTGATCGCGCGGCTGAAGCCGCAATGCGACGGACTCATCCTCAATGCCAATGGGGATCCCTCGCGCTTTGCCGATTTTGGCCTGCCGGTCATCGCCGACACGGTCGAGAATTTTCCGGGACCGCTCGCCGGCATTTTGGCGGGCCTCGACTGGGCGGCGGCCCATCGGCCTGACGTTGCGTGGGTGCTGAGCGCGGCGGCGGACTGTCCGTTCCTGCCGCGCGATCTCGTCGCGCGGCTGCACCATGCGCGCGCCGACCAGGACGCACAGCTCGCAGTCGCCGCCTCCGACGGCCAGTCGCATCCGGTGATCGGCTTGTGGAGCGTGACGTTGCGCGAGGAGCTTCGCCACGCGCTGGTGGTGGAGGACGTCAGGAAGATCGACCGCTGGACCGCGCGCTACAAGCTTGCCACCGTCGAGTGGCCGACAAAACCGCTCGACCCGTTTTTCAACGCCAACACCATGAATGACATCGCGGAAGCGGAGCGATTGGCGGCGCTGGACGGGGGCTGAATCATCGCGAACTGAAGGGAATCCGATCATGACAGGCATGCCCGATCTGAAAGGCCGCGTTGCGCTGGTGACCGGGGGATCGCGTGGCATCGGCGCCGCGGTTGCCGCGGTGCTTGCCGCGGCCGGCGCCGCAGTTGCGGTCAACTATCGCGAACGTGCCGCCGACGCAGACGCCGTCGTTGCCGCCATCAAGGGCAAGGGCGGCCGCGCGATTGCGACCGCTGCCGACGTCTCGCAAGGCGCGGCGGTCGCCAAAATGGTCGCCGACGTCGCGGCGGCGCTGGGCCCGATCGATATCCTCGTCAACAATGCAGGCGTCGCGATCGTTCGTGGCGTTGATGACCTGACCGAAGCGGACTTCGACGCGACCATCGCGGTGAACCTGAAATCGGCCTTCCTCTGCACGCAAGCCGTGCTGCCCTCGATGCGCGCGAAGAAGTGGGGCCGCATCGTCAACATCTCGTCGGGGGCTGCACGCGGCGCCGGCTCGATCGGCCCGCATTACAACGCCTCGAAAGCCGGCATGGAGGGGCTGACGCGCGGCTATGCGGCGCGGCTGGTCAAGGAAGGCATCACCGTCAACGCGGTGGCGCCCTCGCTGATCGAAACCGACATGATGCGCGGCCGCTCGGATCTCGCCCAACGAATCCCGCTCGGACGCATGGGCCAGCCCGATGAAGTCGCCCACGCCGTGCTGATGCTGCTCGGCAACGACTACATGACCGGCCAGACCATCGCGTTGAGCGGCGGCATGGCGTTCAATTGAGCGGGGCCTTTCAACTCCACCGATGTCGTCATCCTGAGGCGCGAGCGCCGCGATGCCCTCGCATCGCGGATTTGAGCGAGCCTCGAAGGATGCGGCCGCAAGCTCCCTCTGCCGTCGCCCTTCGAGACGCCGCGCAAGTGCGCGGCTCCTCAGGGGGACGGCTGTACCGGCCGAAATCCCGCCGCCTCCAGCGCCGCGCGGCTTTCCTCCGACGCCAGCGCCTTCAGAAACGCCTGCACCGCCGGACGCTGCTTCCGCGCCGTCACCAGAGCGAAATCGTAATGCTCTTCGGCGAGCGGAATGAAGCCGAGGCCAGCCGCATGCGCGACCGGCGCGATCGTCATGCCCCAGTCGGCGCGAGCTTGCGCGATCGCAGCCGCAACCGCGTTGTGCGATTTCGGCTGGTTCCAGTAACCCTCGGGCCGTGCGCCGCCGAGCAGCCGATCGATCAGGATGCGGGTGCCGGCGCCCTGGTTGCGGTTGACCATGATGCAGGCGGGGTCGGCCAGCGCCGCGCCCACCGCGTGCCGCGCGCTCAGTCCCTCGAACCTGATATCGCCTTTTCGAAACACGATGCCCTGCATCCGCCGCCAGCCCGGCACCAGTTCGAGGCCGTCGCCGAGATATGGCGTGTTGTAGCTCTCGCTTTTTTCATCGAATAGATGGATCGGCGCGAAATCGCATTCGCCACGCTTGGCTGCCGCGAGCCCGCCGAGACTGCCGACCGCGATCGAACGCACGACGAGCCCCGCGCGCGAAAGCGGCGCGGTCACCAGATCGAGCCCGATGCAATGGCTGCCCACGATCACGAGATCAGGTACCCGCACATGCGGCGTGAACAGCGTGACCTCGGCCTCGGTGCCGGCCGGCATCTGATCGGCGAGCGCGTCGATCTTCAGGAATCCATCGGCCTGCGCAAAGGATGTGATCGCCCCGCTGCCCTTGCCGGTGGGATAGGCGATCAAGCCGCCCTCGCCTTCGACCAGCGACACCATGACGAATTCGGTGCGGCCGAGTTCGGAAGCGATCCGGACCGGGACCTTTGCCGCAACCTTGGCATCGGAGCGCGGTGGCAGGCCTGCCATCCGCCGCAGCACCGGCACGATCATGTCGTGGAAGGTAAACATTGCCGAGGTCGGAAATCCCGGCAGGATCACCACCGGTTTGCCGTCGCAGACCGCAAGGCACAACGGCTTGCCCGGCTTCAGCGCCACGCCGTGCGCGATGATGCCGGGCTTTCCGAGCCGCGCGATGATGCGATGCGACACGTCGCCCGCGCCCTTCGAGGTGCCGCCGGACAGCACCAGCATGTCGCAGGTCGCAAGCGCCTTGCGCATCACGGCTTCGAGCTGCTCCTCGTCATCGGCCACTGCGCCGAGAAACACCGCCTCGCCGCCGTTCTCGTTGACGGCCGCGGTGACGATGGCGCCATTGCTGTCGTAGATTTCAGCCACACCCAGCGGCGCGCCCGGTTGCACCAGCTCATCTCCCGTGGAAATCACCGCGACGCGTGGCTTGCGTGCGACGGAGACTTCCGCGATCCCGCAGGCCGCGCACATCCCGATCTCGCGCGAGCCGATCACGGCGCCGGCGCGCAACAGCGCCTCGCCGCGCGCGATGTCGGAGCCGGCATAGGACACGAACTGCCCGGGCGAGGCGGCGCGGCGGATCTCGATCGCGCGGATACCTGCCGGCTGGGTATGCTCGACCATGACGACGGCGTCGGCGCCGCGCGGCAACGGACCGCCGGTCGCAATCGAGGTCGCCGTGCCCGACAGCACCGGCCGGGTCGGCGCGGTACCGCAGGCAATCACCTCGTCGTTGAGCATGACGCGAACCGGTGCAGCTTCGCTCGCCGACGCCAGATCGGCGGAGCGCACCGCAAAGCCGTCGACATTGGAACGGTCGAACGGCGGCACGTCGATCGGCGCCACGATGTCGTCCGCAAGCGCGCAGCCCAGCGCGTCGGCGAGGCGCCGCGGCTCGTTCGGAACCGGGTGTGGAAACAGTGCCGCTTCGAAGCGCGCCAGCGCGTCTTCGCGCGACAGGATGGTCAGGAACTGGTCCTGGTCCACGCCGTCGCGGTTCTTGGGCAGGGGAGCATGGGTCATGGGGTGCCTATATCATTCCCGCAACATATAGGCATCGACCGCCGTCCCCGCAGCTTGGCCTTCCGACCCGCTGGATATCGCGAGCCAGGCGTCGGCGCGGGCGATGGCATCGAGCGACAATTCGCCGGTTGCCAGCGGCATCCATTGGCCATCGATTTGTTCGAGCAGGACGAGTTCGGTCACGCCGACGCTCGAGGCAATCTTGCGGGCAAGCGGTAGCGCAACCTGCTGTCGCGGTTGCCTCGCGGACAACCGCTCCAGCACGGGCAGCACCAGCGTCCACCAACCCGCCAGCGCCTGATCCGGCGCGCCCGGCAGCGCAATGACGGGAACCTTTCCAATCCGGCCCACGGCGGCGGTCCGGCCGGGCTGCAAGGCGATGCCATGCGCGAGGACCTCGCCGCGCCCGGCCAAGGCTGCGATCACGGCATCGGTGCGGCCGACGCCGCTGCCGCCGACCGTGACAAGGATATCGCTTGCGCCGATATCGAGCGCCGCGGCGACGGAAGCCACGTCACGCCCCGCAGCCTCGACGCAGACAACACCGGCCCCCTCGAAGCGGGCGCTTTCCGCGATCAGCGGCGCCGTCACGGCGCCGCCCGTATCAGGCGGGATATTGACGATGCGCAGCCGCGGCCGACGCACGCTCAATGAGCCCAGCCCCGCCGCGCGCGCGACCAGCAGGTCGAGCGGGCGAACCTGCCGCCCGCTGGCGATCTGATTTCCCTCCGCAATATCGCCGCCCGCGCGACGAACGCCCTGCCCCGGCACCGCTTCCGCCAGCGCCTGAAACATCGGACCGATTCGGTCGACGGCATCGGCATCGATCACGCAGTCGCAGCCGTCCGGCATGGCATCGCCGGCTTCGACCCAGACCGGCGACGCGATCAGCGGCAGCGGCGAATAGGACGACGCGCCGACGAGATCGCGCGCGCGCAGCGCCCAGCCATCGGCGATGGCAATATCGCGTGGCGGATGCGGGTTGAGCGGCGGCATATCCGCTGCAACGCAGCCCAGGGATTTCGCGAGCGGCAGTGCAACCGGCGCGACCGGTTCAAGGCCCCGCAGCAACGCCGCGCGGGCCGCGTCGAGCGAGGTAAGCGAAGCCGGCAGGCGTTGGGGCGCGATCATGCGGCCGATGGTGGACCACGCATCGCCAGCTTGGCAACCTTCTCGCGGCGCCTGAACAGATCAGTTCCGTTGACGTGGACTGCGAATTGATTGCAAGAACGTCGATCGCCGGGCTACGCTCCCGGCCAAGCAATACGGCCGGCGGCCTGACAATAGCGGGAGGAATTTTGTGATTTCAGCCAGGAAAATATCCATGGTCGCGGCGTTCGCGGCGGCGGCGTTATCATCGCCGGCAACGCTGGCGCAGGTCTCCGACGATTTGGTCAAGATCGGCGTGCTCACCGACATGAACGGTCCGGCCTCGACGCCGACCGGCCAGGGCTCGGTGACCGCAGCGCAGATGGCGGTGGACGATTTCGGAGGCCAAGTGCTGGGCAAGCCGATCAGCGTGATCGTCGGAGATCACCAGCTCAAGCCCGATATCGGTGGCGCCATCGCGCGGCGCTGGTACGACACCGAACAGGTCGACCTGATCGTCGACGTGCCGGTCTCGGCGGTGGGGCTGGCGGTGCAGGGTGTCGCCAACGAGAAGAAGAAGCTGTTCATCACCCATTCGACGGGAGCTGCGGATTTCCACGGCAAGTTCTGTTCGCCCTATGCGATCCAGTGGGTGTTCGACACCCACGCGCTCGCGGTCGGCACCGCGCAGGAAGTGGTGAAGCGCGGCGGCGACAGCTGGTTCTTCATCACCGACGATTATGCGTTCGGGCATGCGCTGGAGAAGGACGCCTCCGAGGTGGTAATCAAAAATGGCGGCAAGGTGATCGGCGCGGTGCGGCCGCCGTTTGCCACGCCGGATCTTTCGTCGTTCATCCTGCAGGCCCAGGCCTCGAAGGCGAAAATCATCGGCATCGCCGCAGGTCCCCCCAACAACATGAACGAGATCAAGACCGCCGGCGAATTCGGCGTGTTGAAGGGCGGCCAGCAGATGGCCGCGCTGCTCGCGCTGATCACCGACATTCACTCGCTCGGCCTGCCGGCGGCGCAGGGCCTGCTGCTGACGACGTCGTTCTACTGGGACATGGACGACAAGACGCGGGAATGGTCGAAGCGCTATTTCGCCAAGATGAACCGGATGCCGACGATGTGGCAGGCCGGCGTCTATTCCTCGGTCATGCATTACCTGCAGGCGATCAAGGAGGCGGGCACCGACGAGCCGCTCAAGGTGGCGGCGAAAATGCGCGAAAAACCGATCGAGGATTTCTTCGCCCGCAACGGTACCCTGCGCGAGGACAATCTGATGGTGCATGACCTGATGCTGGTGCAGGTGAAGAGCCCGGAGGAGTCGAAATATCCGTGGGACTATTACAAGATTCTCGCGACGATTCCGGGGGCGCAGGCGTTCGGGCCCCCGGATCCGGCGTGCCCGCTGGTGAAGAAGTGAAGGGGGCGAATGGCGAATGGCAAGTGATCCCTCGCTATTCGCCACTCGCTATTCGCCACTCGCCTATTTCACCACCCCGATTTCGCGGAAATATTTCATCACCCCGGGATGAATCAATGCCACATCGGGCGCCGCCGCGACCGTGTTCGCCGCGGTGGTCTCGCAGGCCTGCGCGAGCTTCTTGCAAAACGCGGCTTCGGCACCGTGCAGCGTTTTCGCCAATCGATAGGCGACATCGTCGGGCAGGTTCTCGCGCGTCAGCACAAAACTCCACGAACCCATCGAGTTGATTGGATCGTTCTGGTTGGGATAGCTGCCGGCCGGCACCGTCAGCGGCTTCAGGAACGAATGCTTGGCGCGGATGCGCGCGATCTCTTCCGCATCCGGCGCGATGAAGCGGCCGCCGCCGGGGCTGCCGGCGACCGCGGCAAATCCGGGCCAGCCGATGCCGGCGCCCCAGAGGGCTGCGACCCTGCTGTCGAGCACCATCGCAGGACCGTCGCCGGCGTGGTCGAGATAGACCGGCTGGAAATCCTCGTCCTGCTTCAATCCGAGCCCGTCCAGCATGTAGCGCGACAGGATCGGCAGGCCGGAGCCTTTTGCGCCGAACGCGACCGGGTGGCCGACGAGATCGCGAATGGTTTTATAGGGGCTGTCGGCGCGGACCACGAACATGCCGGGGCTCGAATATATCGCGGTCAGGATTTTCAGGTGCGTCCGCGGCCGGCCGATGCCCATGAAGGCTTCATAGGAAGGCTCGCCCGCGACGAGCGCGATGTCGAGTTCGCCCTTTTCCAAGAGCGGAATGTTCTCGTTGCTGCCCTTGGTGTTGCGCGGCGCGATCGTGAGCGCCGGATCGGCCGCGTTCATGACTTCCGCAAAGGCGTTGCCATAGAGTGGAAAGCCGCCGCCCGGCGTGGCCGTCCCCAGGCTGATCGTGGTGTTTGGAATGGTGTTACCTCCCTGTTGCGCCGAAGCACCGACTGCCAGCAACAAAACCCCGGCGCAAACGGCTGACGCGATCTTCATGGGTCCACCTCTTTGGCGCGGCGCCGCGAACCGCGCGGAACATACAAGCCCAAAGCCAATGTAGGCAAATCCGCAATTCTGTGAAAGCATGGCTGCGACTGAAGTGAAAAGCGGACGATGCCATGACGGAGACACCATGATCGCAGTTTCGCGTGCAATTCTGTTCACCTTCGCTTGTCTCGCGAGCACGGCCTTCGGGATTGCGCCCTCCTCCGCCGCCGACTATCCGAACCGCCCGGTGCGCTGGATGATCGGCTTTGCCGCCGGCGGCCCGGTCGACGTCGTCGCCCGCATCATGGCGCAGGCGCTGTCGGAGCATCTCGGCCAGCAATTCGTGGTCGAAAATCGCGCCGGCAGCGGCGGCAACATCGCGACCGAAGCCGCGATCAATTCGACGCCCGATGGCTACACGCTGCTGTTCAGCGGCGCCAACAACGCGATCTCGGCCTCGCTCTACAAGAAGCTGCCGTTCGATTTCATCCGCGACACCGTGCCGGTCGCGGTCTTCACGCAGGTGCCGAATTTGCTGGTGGTGTCGAACGCGATGCCGGTCAAGACGGTGCAGGAGCTGATCGACTACTGCAAGGCCAATCCCGGCAAGATCTCCTTTGCCTCCTCGGGCAACGGCACCACGGTGCACATGTCGGCGGAGCTGTTCAAGGCCATGACCAAATGCGACATGGTGCATGTGCCCTATCGCGGCTCGGCGCTGGCATTTCCCGACGTCATCTCCGACAAGGTGCAGCTGATCTTCGACAATCTGCCGACCGCGATGGCGCTGGCCAGGAGCGGCAGCGTGCGGGCGCTGGGTGTCACCTCGCCGCAGCGCTGGCCGAGCGCGCCCGACATTCCCGCCATCGCCGAGACCGTGCCGGGATATGAGGCATCGGTGTTCTACGGCATGTCCGCGCCGAAGGGCACGCCGCAGGAAATCGTCGACATCCTCAACAAGGCGGTGAATGAAGTGCTCGCGGACCCAAAGGTGATCGAACGCTTCGCCACCATCGGCGGCGTGCCGAAGCCGATGACGCCGGCCGATTACGGCAAGCTGATCGCGGACGAGACGGCGAAATGGCGCAAGGTGGTGGAGTTCGCCGGGGTGTCGGTGGAGTGAGGGAAGTCTGAGCATATCGCGGCCACATCTGTCGTCGCCGGCTTTTCTCTGGCCGTCATTGCCGGGCTTGACCCGGCAATCCATCCGCTTAGGAAAATGCTTCTCGCGAAGTTGGATGGATGCCCGGGTCAAGCCCGGGCATGACAAGTGAGGTTGCGCGCGCCCGCCTACTCGAGTTTTCAAACAACCTAACAACGTCATTACGAGCCATCGGGCGCGCATTCGCGCGACCCGTTGGCTCGCAATGACGTTGAGAGATGGCTCCGCGATCTCGCCGCATGCGTTTGCGCGAGGTATCCATTTATTTTCCGCCCTCCGCAATCAAAGGGCGCGGGGAATGCCGGGCGCTCGATGCACCCGCAGCCTCGCGTACGATAAAAAACAAAGTACACGAGTGTAGTCACCACAGGTCACACCGGAATCACCCGGCATTCCCCACGCAATGGTTTTAACGGCTACTCCGTGCTCGCCCCGGTGCTTCGGGCTTGTTGGCCACCGTCGCCCGCGTGCCTTAACGCGAACTTGACACCAGCGTCGAGGTGCCAGGCCCACACGGCTTTTCCGTCCGCCTCAGGTGCCCCCGTCAGGAGCGCCCTTAGCGTCCACCGCATCCCGCCCCGCGTTGTTGACGTTGCGCAACGCCCCTTTGGTGGGGCAGGACGGATGCGAATATAGGATAAACCGAATATTCGGTAAAGCAGAATATTTTTGCGCGGAGGCCTTGACAGCCGGGGGCGGACAGTCCAGCGCGGACAAGGGTGATTTGCCCGTCAGGCAAGAGATCACTCCACGACGGGCGCCGGCTGCTACGAGCCGCGGCACCAACCGCGGCATTGCCGGATCGCGGTCGTCCCTGTAAACGGTGCCGGCACCGTTGCCGGCCGCGCATCCAGCGGCCGCCCGCGGCGGGGCCTGTAGCTCAATGGTTAGAGCCGGCCGCTCATAACGGTCTGGTTCCTGGTTCGAGTCCAGGCAGGCCCACCAATGTTCGCCATCCCAGTCATCTGCCAAAAGCGGTAAATTCCCCGATACTCGAATATTGTCCAAGAGAAGCCACCAGCAAGCAACGGAATGGAGCCGCCCTGCTCAATTCCCCGGTAAAACATGTAGATGCCCAAAAACAAGATTGCATAAATGAAACACAGGTATGGAAAAAAGCCGCAGAGAACCAAGAGATTTCTCCAACTCACTTTTGGCGGCAACGAAGACATCACGTGCCAAACGACGAACCCGATTACTGCTGCCATACCCCCGAACAGCGGTACTAACGTGTAGAAATAGCCGCTCCGCTCACCGAGTAGAAAAGGTTGAAACCTCCGTAGCCGGTGACGGCAAGAAGCGGGATTGTGACACGGGCAGCGAGTATGTCCCCTTCTGCACCTTTCGGTATCCGCCCCCTCGCTTTAGTCGCCAACTTCTTCAAACGTTTTGGAAAGCTTTTGGTGACCGGGTATCTTTTTGCCAGAACCTTTTTTTGACTTCTTATAGTCTTTGATCAGCCTCTCTGGGCTGCGCTCGACCGCGTGCGTCACCTTTTTCATGATTGCCGCGCGAGACTTTTTACTGAGCGAATAACCCTCTATCGTTATTTTCAATTTGTCCTTGCCGTCGTGGTACTCGTGATCAATTTTTGGCTTTTTGGACATTATTTCATTCCTCGACTTTTGCTTTTGGCACGTCGCTGCGAACCGCCGTATGCGTCAACCCAGCGGCGACCAGATCAATAGTGAGCAACGATTATGATTGCCACCACAATGAATGCCGCGACTAGCGAAAGAGCGCGATCCAGCGACTTTGATCCTGGCTTTGCTGCATCGGGGTGAGGCATGACTTAATGTACCTGCTTAGGGATCATGGCCCCCTCTTGAACCTCGTGAGTGACAACGCGTTTTCGACCGGTACCGACGGCGCGTTGAAGCCATACGATAGCCTCATCGATCCAATGGTCGTAATGCGCCGGATCGGCTTGTGCCTTCTCACGACAGATCGCAGCTTGAACCAAGCACTCTTGTCGCTGATACATCACGTTTCCGGTCGTCTCGGCTCTAACCAAGCCTCAGTCACAGCACTTTCGATGATGTGCCGCTGAACTCTTCTGCATTGCGGGCAAGTGAACGTTCGCAAATCTTGGCCCGTACAGCTCGGCTCAATGGCCGAGAGCTTCATGGGAGAGCCGCAAGCGGTGCATTGCGGCCCTTGGTTCTGTGTGTCGAGCATGGCATTGCCTCAGTTCGGCGCAGTGAGTTCTCCGGTGAGCCAACCGGCTGCCCTGGATTTGAGGGGATCAGATGCAACGATGCTTGTCTCGACATGATCGCAGTTGGGACATTCGAACAGCCGGTGTTCGAAGCCTATTGGTCCGGGCGAAACATGTTCCAGCATCATCCGCGTTTGGCAGCGGGCACAGCGAGGGCGCTCAATAGCGGTCAAGAATTGTTTGGAGGAGGTCACGATGCTTCCCTGCACGGGCGGGAGCATCACCGGACTCTCTGTCACCGGTAGTTGCCGAGGGCCTGCGGTGATCCTCCATCCTGCCACGTCGGATGGCTAACATAGTGAGCAATATAGCTCACAGTCGAAATGTTAATGAAATGGTGTACCGACCGCGCGAACTTTCCAGAATGAAAGAGGCGCCGACCGAGGCGGCCTTACTGCGAGCCTTCGACGGTATGGGCGTCGAGCCATGCCTTGTTCCTGAAAAGTCGCCGCAAGGATATTGCGATTTGCAGATGCTGATCCCTCTCCGATCCGGGCGGTATCGAGCGGGAGAACCGGAGCATTGTGCGGCGTAGCTCGATAAGCTCGGCCATTGTGTAGCGGGGCTCTTCGACAGGTTGGCGATTGGTAGAGGGCATGATGCTCCCTCTTGGATCAGGCGGGAGCACGACACTCTCAGTCACCGATGGATGCCGAGAACGGAACGGTGATGCAGCCACCATCTGCCTCTGCGTTCCGGATTCTATGGTCAATATCGCTCACGTTCCAAAAGAATTTAACGAGTGATTAACAAATCAGGACACCGCGGGATTCAAATTAGGACAAGTGCCATCAAATACGGAGACTACCAACTGAGGCGGCCTCTAGGGTTCTGCGGGGCGATCACAGAAAGCGCAGTAAAAGTTGATGACATCTCCGGACCGGATGACCTTAAAGCCTTCGGGGGCGCTATCGACCCGCACATCCCACGAATATTCGTCCGCCGCCGAAACCAAGGCTACGCCGGCCTTTCGGCAATATGGGCACCTTAGATATTCAACCCAATGATCTCGGGCCATCCGTAAACATATGCCTCATTCCCGAAACGTTCTCTATGTCGTTTAGGCGGCATACCGTGGTTCTACTGAGAACAGTTTAGGGAGTGTATTAGCCGATTGTGCAGCCGGACAAAGCAAATTAGGCCACTGTGAAATTCAACTTAGGCCACTGAGGGCCATTACCCAAAATCCTATAGGAACGGATTGATAACAGAACAAAAGAGGAACAGTATCCCGTCGGGGGGGAGGCGCCTAACTGCGTTTGGCGGGGTTTTTGTATGAAGGTTTGGAATATACAGGCACGTTTCCAATCTCATGTCCCGCATCGTTGATTATAGCGATGCGGCGCTCAGGATCGTCTTCGGGCTTATCGATTGAAACGCCTATCGCGAGCACCGCCGCCCGGATAAGTGCATCGACATCGTCTTTGCAAACAAAGCCCGATGCATCAAAAAGCCTGTGGCCGTCCCTAACGTCGAAAAAGTAGCGGGGCATTGGCAACCTCCAGTTTGCCAAGTTCTTTGAGACTGTATTGTTCCGACGATAGGGCCGCCGCAGTTAGCAAGACCGCAGTCTTCTGTCGCTTGAGGCACTTCGCGGGCATTCGGGACCACGCCACCGATGTTCGGTATTGGTGGGGAAAGCCGTGATGGCGCTGATCGTGGCGAATGAGTCTTTGCAAGCGCTGTTACCCGGATCAATCGGCGGACGCAGTACACTGCTGGTTCGCCTGCTTAACTTTGATTGTCGCGCATCGCCCGAAAATAATGTTCGGCGTGCTGGAAGTAATTCTCCGCCACGATCCGGTCCCCCGTCAGAGCTTCGGCGCGGGCCAGGGTCGAATAGCGTTCATAGCTTGTTTGGAAATTGTGAACGTTACCCGCCTGGGGGCGGACGAATCCGGAAGGTTGATTTTCCTTGTGGGAGGGTTGAGATCTTCGCCGCATAGCGTTGGTCATCGCTTTCGTATATTGGTGAGACTGCCCGCCGCTGGTTTAAGTTTCGAGATGTATTTCATATTGATACCCACGCCGAAACCGGCCAACGTTCGTTCGAGAAGGTGGGGCGCGCCTTACGCTGAAGGCGTTTCTATCAGTTCAGAGCTTCCAACCGCTCGCCGTGGCCCGCGAAGGTCGCGTGAGTAACCGATACTGTCGTCCCCTTGGGGCCGCTCAAAGTGACGACCTGAGAGTCGAGTTGCCTTGCAAGGGCCTTCACGATACCCGTCCCCAGCCCAGTCTTCGGTTGGGCAAAAACGCCATCTGGTTTGCCAATTCCGTTGTCGGCGACCGAGAGCCTCCAATCGGTCCCGAATACATCGTATGCAACGGTAATCTGTCCGTCTTTTATGGTTTCGTTGAAGGCGTGTTTTAGCGCATTTATTACAAGTTCAGTGACAATCAATCCGAGACTCTCGGCGTTGGCGCAGGTCGAAACACCGCCTTTACCAATCACCTTCAAAGAAACCGCCTCGCCGTCACCTATCATCGAATGGGTCAGCGCTCCGCAGAGCGTGGTCAAATAGGGCAGCATTTCCATCGACCCAATGCCCGCCGAAGCATGAAGATGTCGTTGCACGGCTGCAACCGATACAACCCTTTTGTGGGCGTCATGCAGATGACGTCGCGTCTCCTCAGACTCCACAGACTTTGCCTTCAACATAATAATGCTGGCGATAATCTGCAGACTGTTGGCGACGCGGTGCTCGATTTCATCGAGAAGTACGTCCTTCTGTCGCAGCAGTTCATCCTTTTCGTGTTCCAGACCCCGTTGAATGGTGATGTCCTCGATGCTGAGCAAGATATTCTTGTGCCCCTTCTCATAGACAACAATGTTTGCACTCAGCAACAATACGCACTTTCTAGCGCGAGGAAGGTCATGCTCAATTTCGCAATCATCCATTGTACCGTGGTCAGGTATTACTCTCTCCAATAGCAACCGAAGCTTTGGAATATCCCATTCACCGTTTCCCAACTCGTAGAAGCGTTTGCCTCGGATATCGTCCGGATTGGTGGCGAACTTCACATAGAATGATCGGCTCGCGGCGATGGCCCGGAGGTCCTTGTCGAGAACGATTAGAGGTTCGCGAATAGTATCGACTATTGCTTGGGCGAGCGAACAGGCGTCTTCCACCTCGCTGAATTTCTGTCTGAACACAGTCGATCCTTTGCGCTATGGGGGCGTAGCGCTAAATATCTTGAGGGGATTTGAGAGATTGTTAGGTCAATCGCCTCAATGCACTTTAGGTCCACCGCTGCGGGAGTTTATTTAGCCGCATCCGTCCCAACGTCCGAATTGGGGTGAAAACCGATCCTGACGACCCTGAAATGGGACTCCCGAAGTGCCCCCCGGAAGCGGACATCACCAGGGTTGCCAAGTGCTGTCTTGTCGGAAGGGCGCTGCCTATGTCCCCTTGGCTGGAAAATTCATCCAGCCCCGGCTAGGAATCGCAGGTACACATTCACCGCGCCGCAGAGTATTCGCGGTCGTGATGCAGCTTGTACGCCGGGTCGAGTCGGAATTTCTTGGTGACGCGCTAATAAATCACAGGGACAAAAGCGCGGGACCTTATCACCCCCGCCAATACGTAACACGATGGCAATGCGGGCACGCTGCTGCCGTTCGGTTACTCGGCTGCACGCGAGTCGACCCTGGCCGGTCTTACCAATCGCAAAGAAACCCTACTTCGGCCTCACTCGGCGCAAAGCCTGTGGGTTGGAGGATTCGCCATGGCTTCCAAATTCGCAATTGGTGACAAGGTCGATCAAGCGTTCAGCAACCACGCGGAAGGAACGGTCGTTGCGATATTCACTGACCGCGCCGGTGTGCATCGCTATGCGGTTGAAATGTTCGGCCACCGCACAATACAAGTCGCAAACGAGAGCAGTCTAATCGCACACTGCAATTCTGCGGCTTGATCTCAAGCCGTCAGGGCATCGATCTGACGCCTCGCCGCAGCGAAAGCGTCCTTGATGGCTACATTGGCATGTTCGTGCCGCGCATCGTCCGATTCTGAATTGCTGACGACAATGTTTTCGTGCGGCGGAACCGTCAACCAAATGTTGACCTGAAATCCGGTGCCATGCCGATGCTTGTGGCTGGGCGCGATCACCTTCACGCGGCAACCGGTAATACGATGATTATGGGTTTCCAGCTTTTCGATTTCACTTAGTATTTGGGCGCGGGCGGCATCGGACGAGTCTGATCCTTCGAAGGTGATCTCGGGGGCGATTTGCATTTTTGGTCCTTTCAGCACTTATGCCAATCCGTTCGCCCCTGAATGGTTGCGTCCCTGATGACGATAGGTGAGGCTACAGTTTCTACGCCCTCATCCTGGAAGGCCAGAGCACAAGACGAGTCTTGGAAGGAGCTAGTATCATGAAAAAAGACGGAACAAAAATTATTGCAAAAATACTCGCCGCTCACGGCTACAGAAACAATACACCTATTGAGGACATACACGCAGGTAGGTGGCCTAGGAACACTAGGGCGGAGTATGCCGATGATTCCGAAGTTATAGTGACTACTCTCGATGGCGGAGATAAAATACCGTGGGCTGCTTGTTCACGAATCCATGACTCTGAAATGAAGGAGATAAATAAGTCGGTGGTCAATAATATATATTCTCTGCTGTCTCTTCTTGAGGAATTCAATAGTCTACCTTCGTTGATGGCTCTGCCCCACAATAGGGATGAGGCGAAGCATGCGCCTTGGTATAAAAGGGCCAGGAAAGAATTACTGGGCTAGCTTTCTGTCTCAATTATACCCAAGGAACCGACGAACCAGTTTTCCCATGGCCGGAATCACTTACTTCGCGCAAGCCCCGCCTGGACGCCAGTCCTCACTCCGCCTTCTCCACCGTTGCCGCAGCACCACCCGCCTGCGTCCGCCCCTTCGCCGTCGCCGCGCGGCGGCTGCGCTGGGCGAGGTACTGGTCGGCGAGCACGCCGATCAGGATCACCGTGCCCATCACCGCGAAGTTGAGCGAGCTCGGAATGCCCAAGAGGTTGACGAGGTTTTGCAGCACCTGCAGCAGCACGGTGCCGAGGACTACGCCGATGATCGAGCCCTCGCCGCCGCGCAGCGAGCAGCCGCCGAGCACGGCGGCGGCGATGGCGTAGAGCTCGTAGAAGGAACCATGCACCGCCGGCGAGATCGAGCGGGTGTACATGGCGATCATAACAGCCGAGAACGCCGTCAGCCCGCCGCAGATGGTGTAGGCTGAGATCACGACCCGGTCGGCGCGGATGCCGGAATAGCGCGCGGCCTCCTCGTTCTTGCCGACCGCATAGAGGTAGCGCCCGAACACCGAGCGGTGCAGCACCACCCAGGCGACCGCTGTGACGATCGTCAGCGCCACCACGCTGTGCGGCAACGGAAAGCCCATCACGTCGGTGCGGCCCGCGGTCAGCCATTCCAGCGTCGGAAAGCTCGCGCCGAAGCCGAAGCCGGCGGTGGCGTCCTCGGTGTAGTAGCGCGCGGCGCCGCGGTAGATCAATAGTCCGCACAGCGTGACCACGAAGGGCTGGATGCGCATCTTGGTGACGAGCGTGCCGTGCACCACGCCGATCGAAAGTCCGCCGGCGATGACGATGGCAAAAGCCGCGACCCAGTTGACGCCGCGATTGACGATCAGGTCGATGAACACGACGCCGAGCAGCGCGATCACCGAGCCGACCGACAGCTCGATGCCGCCGACGATGATGACGAAGGCTTCCGCAATGGAGAAGATGCCGAACAGGCCGATCTGATTGGCAGTGTTGGAGAGATTGCCAACCAGCAGGAAGCGCGGATTGATCGAGGTGACGACGGCACCGACCACCAGGATCAGGACGAGCAGGCTCAGGTCTTTCTTGTTCAAGGTGCCCTCGCCTAATGCCGGATGACTTTGAGTTGAATCGGCAACACTCGAATTCGGGTCACCTCTCCCCGCTTGCGGGGAGAGGTCGGATTGCATGCAATGCCATCCGGGTGAGGGGGACTCTCGGCGAGTCGAACTTGTTGAGAGAGCCCCTCACCCCAACCCTCTCCCCGCGAAGAGCGGGGAGAGGGAGAAGAGATCGATCGCCGCTGCCGCCTCAACTTAACCTCATCCCGCCTGGATGCTGCCGCCAACCGCCAGCTGAAGCACATTGTGCTCGCTGAAGCGGCTGCGATCAAGAAACCCCGAGATCGCGCCCTCGTGCATGACAGCGATGCGGTCGCTGACCCCGATGACCTCCTCCATGTCGCTCGAGATCATCAGGATCGCGACGCCGGCATCCGCGAGATGCCGCAGCATGTCGTAGATCTCCGCCTTGGCTCCGACGTCGACGCCGCGCGTCGGCTCGTCGAAGATCAGGACTTTTGGCCGCATCGAAAGCCATTTGGCGAGCACGACCTTCTGCTGATTGCCGCCGGACAACAAATCCACGAGTGTGGCCACATCAGGCGCGCGGATATTGAGGCGCACGCGCTGGCGCTCGGCGTTCTCGGTCTCGCGCGCGGTGTTCACCAGCCCGAAGCGCGCATAGGACGCAAGATCCGGCAGCGAGATGTTTTCGGTGATGGAGACGTCGAGCAGCAGGCCCGAACTCTTGCGGTCCTCCGGAACCAGATAGATGCCGTGCTCGATCGCCGCGCGCGGCGTGGCGATGCGGATTGGCCGGCCGTAGAGCCTGATCGCGCCGCCGCGCAGCCGATCGACCCCGAAGATGGCGCGGGCCAACTCGGTGCGCCCGGAGCCGACCAGCCCGGCGAGGCCGAGGATCTCGCCGCGGCGGACCGACAGGCTTACCGTCCGGTCCGGGTAGGTGTCGGTCGCGGCCTCGACGATGTCGAGCACGCTGTCGCCGGGCGGCGTCGCGGGCGGCACGTAGAGCGATTTGAGGTCGCGCCCGATCATCAGCCGGATCATCGCGGCGGGCGACAATTCGGCGCGGTCGAGCGCGCCGGCGATGCGCCCGTCGCGCAGCACCACGGCACGATCGGCGCATTGCATGACCTCGTTCAGCCGGTGCGTGATGAATATGATGCCGACACCACTGGCCTTCAGTCCGGCGATGACCCGCATCAGCCGCTCGGTCTCGGTCAGGCTCAGGCTGGAGGTCGGCTCGTCCATGATGACGAGGCGCGCATCGAGCGACAGCGCTTTCATGATCTCGACCAGTTGGCGCTGGGCGAGCGACAGAGCGGCAAGCGGCGCATCGGGCTCGAAATCGGCGCCGAGACGCTCGAGCAGCGGCTGAACCTGGGCATGGAGCCGTTTCCGGTCGATCAGTTTCAGCGGCCAGCCGCGCAAAGGTTCACGGCCGATATAGACGTTGCCCGCGACATCGAGATTGTCGAAAAGATTGAGCTCCTGGTGGACGAAGGCGATACCCGCCTCGATCGCGTCCGCGACGCTCAGAGACCGCCGCTCGATGCCGTCAAGGCGGATGACGCCGCCGCTCGGCTCGATGACGCCGCCGAGCACGCGCATCAGCGTCGACTTGCCGGCGCCGTTCTCGCCGACCAGGGCAATCACCTCGCCTGATGACACGGACAGACCGACGTGATCGAGTGCGACCACGCCGGGATAGATCTTGCTGATGTCTTTTAGTTCGAGGAACGGTTCCGGCATCGGCGGCTGCACCGCCAGCAGCGCTGGCACTCCCGAACTACTTGTGCAGCATCTGCTTCATCTGCGCCATGAAGTCGTCGACGTTCGACTTGTCGATCACCTTGCCGGGAACGATGATGATGCCGCCGGCGGGAATGCCGGACTTGTCGCCCTCGATATATTTCGCCATCAGCTTCATGCCCTGATAGCCCCACTCGAACGGCTGCTGCACCACGGTGCCGACGATGCTGCCCTCCTTGACGCCGCCGAGCGTGATCGGATCCTCGTCGAAGCCGATGATCTTGATCTTGCCGAGCTTGCCCGCCTCCTTCAGCACCTCATAGATGCGCGGCGTGTTGTAGGAATAGAAGCCGACCAGGCAGCTCACGTCGGGCATGGCGGCAAGCGCGTCTTCCACGTTGCGCTTGGCGCGGGTCTGGTCGATCTCGTCGCCGCGAACGTCGACCAGCTCGACTTTCGAGCCCTTGATCGTCGCCTTGACGCCTTCGATGCGCTCGCGCGCGTTGTCGGCGCCCGGAAGCCCGACGAAACCAAGGCACTTGCCGCCGTTCGGCAACGCCTTGAGCATCAGCTTGCCGGCTTCCTTGCCGAGATCGGTGTTAGACGAACCGATATAGGCGATGCGCTTCGATTGCGGAGCATCGCTGTCGGTGGTGAACAGCACCGTTTGCGAGGCGACCTTGTTGAGGCTCTCGGTCTGGTTCTTCGGATCCACGGCGCTGACCATGATTCCGGCGGCGCCCGCCGCCACGAGGTCATCCATGATCCGCTGCTGCACGGCGGCCGCGGCCTGTTCGGGATATTTGAACTGAAGGTCGTAGTTGGGCAATTCGCCCTGCGCCTTCTTCACGCCGGCCTCGGCGATCTTCCAGAAGTCGGACGCGCCGTTGACGACGAAGGCCAGAGTTTTCTTGTCAGCCGCATTCGCCGGGCCGAGACCAAGCGTCATCGCCAACGCGAGAGATACACCTGCAACCAAGAGACGCCGCATCACATCCTCCCTTATCCGGCTGGCCATCGGTGCGGCCAACTCTTTCATGTTGTTGAGCGAAATCTTGTTGAGCGAACGCCTCATTTCTGCTGTGCACGAGTCGCCATCCGCACTTGCGCAAGCGGCCACATCGTCAGCCCGGGCCTGCAAAGAAAAAATGAGGCGCTCGTAGCTTAAAATACCAGAGGCCCGCCCTGCGTGCAACGCAGGGATTCGCGCATCAATTGGCGCCGCTAGGATCCATAGCCCCGCTTGAGCAGCATGTTGGCGGCACGTTCGAACTCATCGGGCTGCGGCATCGCGAAGTCGAGCGCGTCGGCGTAGCGGGTGACGATGTTGAAGATTGCCGCAACCGCGATGGCATCCGTCAGGGCTTGCCGGCTTACGCCGCTGCGAAGCACCGCCCTGGCATCCTCGACTGTCAATTGCATCGGCCGCAACGTCATGGTCTGCAGGAACGCCAGCGTTTCCTTCAGGCCTTCCGAAATCGGCGCGGCACGAAAGTCCGCCAGCGCCGCATCGACCGCCGGCCGCGGCAGTATTTTTGCGGCCACCGCGCCGTGGGCGCTCACGCAAAAGTCGCAGGCGTTCCATTTCGCCACCATCGCCGCCATCAATTCGCGTTCGCCGACGCTCCAATCGCTCGGCCCCCGCATCGCGGCCTGCGTCCAGGCTCCCATCGGCGTGCCGAAAAAGTTCGTGTGATAGAAAGCGACACGCGCGGCATCCGGCAGCCGCATTCCGGAAACCAGCGAGATGAAGCCGATCAGCAGGCGATTTGCGAGCGTGTCGCCGCGATCAATCTCAGTCAGCCGCATCGCCGGCGTCCTCCAGCATCTTGATCGCTTGCCGCCAACGCAGCAGGCCGGCTCCCAATGCCGCCGCGGCGATGATTTCGAAGGCCGCCTTCTCGCTTCCCGCGTCCGACACCATTGCGGCCACCTGGGCATCCGTCACACGATGGGCGGACTCTCCAATCTGGCGCGCCAGATCACTGTAACGGTCCTGTACAGCCGCCACGCCCGCCGCCGCGTTCGCGGCCTGCTGGCGCGCGGCCGCAGAGGTCTCACCCGGTCCCTCGAGGACGCGACGTCGGAGTGCTTCGATGAGGGCGTGATGGTCGATCTGGTTCGACGTCTTCATGAACATTCCGGAATTCGGGATGGTCGTTGGTTGCCTCTTCCGGGTTGCGCCGGCGGATGATGACCCAGTGTTACGCTTGCATCAAGAACAACAGTCGCCCGCCTGGATCGGCGGACATGGCACGGAACCGCAGGAGCAAAACACACAGCAATCGCCCTGCCGCGGCTTCAACCTGACGCCGCACCCTTTGCAGTCGTAGAAGAACCGGCAGGCGTCGGTCGGCATGGTCTCCGCCGATTGGTGGCTGCAGTGCGGACAGGTGAGTACGGATTCAATTTGCATTGGCGGTTCTTTTGTACGCGAGGGCGGATCCTGGCCTGGTTCCGATTGCGCCGACATCGGATGATTTCCTCGAATTCAGATTGCAACCGCTATCACACCGGCAACTTCCGCTTCTGGTGTGCCCGGCCCTTGATGGCGGCGGCCTCGCTATGCCCCGCGATCACGCGCACGCCCTCGTCGATCCGCTCGATCACGTTGTCCGCGTTGCAGCCCTGCAGGAAGGCGACGCCGTTGTTGCGGCAGGCTGAAAGGATGCGGTCGCGCGCCGCCTGCATTTCCGGTGGGTAAGGTTCGCGGGGAATGGTGCGGTAGCCGAGCGAAAGGCTCAAGTCGCCCGGGCCGATCTCGGCAAACCCGAGCCCCGGCACCGCGAGGATCGCTTCGCAATTGGCGACGCCTTCGGGGCTTTCCAGCTTCACCCCGAGCAACAACTCGCCCTTCGGATTGAGCGGCCAGGGATCGCAGCGCTCCATGTATTGCTCGCTCGAGAGGCCCCAGATCGGCGCCGCGGTGGTTTCCGATCCGCGCCCCCGCGTGCCGATGCCGAGCCATTTGCGCTCCGCGCGGTCGGTCCCGTCGTCCTTTGCTCGTGTCGCGCCTGCCATCCGCGCCATCGGCGAGGGGATTTCGGGATCGACGCCGCCGGTGTTGTGTGGATAGCGGCAGGATTCCACGAATGCCCGCACCGCATCCGCGGTCTCCGCCTGGCACAGCAGGATGCCATGCACCCCGCGGCCGAGGATCTGGCGGAACTGCCACGCGTTGTAACGCACATAAGCGGCGTCGATCCCGTTCACCGGCGCCTCGACGATCACCGTCGGCGTGCGGTGGCCGGACCGTGTCGGCCCGGCATCGACCATGCCGCGCATGTACTCGGCAAGGCCGGCCATGTCGAAAGCGCCGTGCTCCATGCCGACATTCATGTAGTCGGCCCAGGTAGCGGCATCGATGCGGCCCTGCGCATGGGTCAGCACGTGGCCGCTATGCGGTCCGTCATAATAGATCGCCTGATCCTGCTCCAGCAGTTCGACGCAACGACTGATCCGCCCACCCATGCGTGGTCCACTCCCGCAGTCTCTGGCGATGCCGGAGCAAGGCTAGCATGGTGCCGCGTCACCGCGCGAGGTATCCGGTCGTCAGGAGATACAAGACTCCGCCTTGCCTCCGGGCCGAGCCATGATAGCCTCTCACCGGATAGCCAAAACGGGACTGGCTCAGGGGGGAACATGTCTCGGGTTTTGATCGGATTGGCCCTGGTGCTGGCGGCGATGCCGGCCTTCGCACAGACACACGACGAAAGCGTCGCCCAGTGCATGCAAAACGATGCCGATACCAGAATCAAGGGCTGCAGCGCGCTGATCAATTCGGGCCAGGAAACCCAGGCGAATCTGGCGATCCTCTACAGCAATCGCGCGATCGGAGAAAACAAGAAGGGCCTCCACGACGAGGCCATCGCCGATGCCACGCGGGCGATTGCGATCACCCCCGACTACGCCAACGCCTATGCGGTCAGGGGCAGCGGTTATCGTCTCAAGGGCTTGAACGACCAGGCCATTGCCGAATACACCAGGGCGCTCGAACTGAAATCCACGCCCGCGGTTCGCGCCATCATCGTCTGCGATCGCGGCAAGGCCTACGAGAACAAGGGCATGCACGACGCGGCGATCGCCGATTTCAGCCAGGGCATCGCGGTCAAGCCGGATTTTGCCAGCGGCTACAACTCGCGGGCATGGTCGCTGCACATGAAAGGCGAGGATGCCAAGGGCCTCGCCGACATCGAAAAGGCCATTGCGCTCGCCCCCAACGACGCCGCCTACATCGAGACGCGCGCCGAGATACTGGAGAAACTCGGTCAACGCGACAAGGCGATCGCGGATTACCGCGCGGCGCTGAAGCTCGATCCGGCCGACAATGATTCACGCTCCGCTTTGACGCGCCTCGGCGCGAAGCCGTAGACGGCGCTGAACCATAGAAGCGCCTCTCAACGAAAATATCCAAAACAACCCCATGCAAAGTAGCATGGTCCAGCCTTTGAGCGATCCCGCAGAAACATTTTGACACGTCGGGCAAATCACCGGCATGATTCCACCATCCCGCAATTTTTAAGACACCCATGGCCCTGGCCGACAACGGGTTCTTCGGTGCGATTGCAGGCAAAAAATCCTTCCGACAATTGAACCTGCAGCGGCTCGCGACAGCGAAGGATCGCCTGCACGTTGCGAAAACCGCGTGCGTTTCCGATGCGCGTTTCCTGAGAGTCTGACTCCAAATGCAGCCAATGGAATCGACGGTTGTGCAAACCTCGTCATGCCCGGGCTTGTCCCGGGCATCCACGTCTTTGCAACCCAGCAGCAAGAAAGACGTGGATGGCCGGGACGAGCCCGGCCATGACGAAGAAAAGCGATTCTTTCTTAAGGAGATATCGACGTGAACACAGTTTCAGACCCCAACGAGGCAACGGCCATCGCCGCAGCCGGTCAAACCAGGGCTGCCGAAGCCGTACGGGTAAAACTCTCGCCAGACGGATTCGCCATCGACCATCCGGATCAGGAGCTTGGCGAACAGCTGATGGCGGAGGCATTGGGGGTCGCCGATCGCGATGCGATGCATGGCATCCTGCGGCAATTGGTGAAGGCCAGCGTGAACGGGCAGAAGCCTGACGCGGTCAACCTCGCCTTCATGATTTCAATGGTGAAAAGCATCAAGCCCCGGGATGCCGTCGAGGCCATGCTGGTGGCGCAGATGGTGTCCGTTCACGTGATGGCGATGCGATGCGCCTATCACCTCGCCAACGCGGACGACATCGCCCGGCAAGACAGTGCGGCGCGCGCTCTCGGCAGGCTGGCCCGCACCTTTCCGGCCCAGATGGAGGCGCTCAACCGCTATCGCAACAATGGCGAGCCCGCCATCACCGTGCAGAACGTGAGGGTTGGGGATGGCGGCAACGCCATCGTCGGCAACGTCACGCAGCATCGAAGCGTGATCGTCTCGGACAGTAGCGGGGCGACCGCGGTGACGGATGCCTGAATGCACGCGATGCCCGATCGCGGCGCACGGGAGCACGATTCCGTGGACGCGAGGGGCGAAGCGCAGGGGTGAGCGATCACGCCCGTAATACCGGTCCAATGCTGGCGAGCTCGCGCTGCGGCGCCAAAACCGCACCAGTGGACGTGCCGCGCGCTGGCGGTGCGCGGCAAAAGGCGCTGCCGCATGCACGGCGGCGCGCCGGGATCCGGCGCTCGATGCGGAAACCAGAACGCGCGCCGGCACGGCCTGTTCACGGGGGAAGCGATCGGCGAGCGAAAGCAGATACGGGACTTGCTGGTGGAGGCGCAGAAGTTGCTGCAAGGGATGAAATGATTGATTTGGCTGCAGAGGCACACCAAAGCAGCTCACCGCATTGATCACGATCGCCGAATAACCCGAGGACATGTGATCTGCACGGTGACGGCGAACCGTTACGCACCCGAAGGTGCACCCGTCTCGCCGCCACCGCAGACCCTCATTGAGGGATGATGATTAGCCCAGCTTCTTGCAGTCATCGCAACGCGGTCTGCTAGCGGTGCCGGACTCACGATGCCAGGACTTTATCATTTTCCCGGCGGGGCATTCACTGTGGTCGTGATAAACGTTGCGATGTGACGGAGGGTATTCTGGTGAGTTGGTATGGTAGGGAGCAATCTTAGCCATGATCATGGCTCCTGATGGATATGAAGGAACCGGACTTGACCGAGGCCGCAAAGTCGATTCAACTCGACTTCGCTGTTACAGGCTCGTCCCGCATCCGGCTCCGGATCGCGGACGAAAATTCAGAAGCCGTCGGGTGTTCCAGACCCGGCGGCTTCGTCGTTTCCGCTGTCAGGTTGCGATTCGGGAATAGATAGGCTGCAGAGTCAAGCCCCGCCTATATCCTGTAGACTCTCCTCAAATAAGTCATTCATAGCTACCATATATTGTCAGTGGATATGTGTCCCTGACGGTTGAAGTGGATCTTGGTTGCATGTGATTCGGCGCTCCCGCTGTCTGTCAGGTCACACCGAGACAACCGCGGTGGGATGTCGAGGTGGCCGCGCGGTTGAAAACCTTGCACTCGCCCAATGGTTGCGCTTCAATCGGTCCAATATGCGGGGGAGTAATGAGTACCGACAACCATGAGGCCGTGAGGCTTATTGACCGTGCACGGCGGGTCTGATGCCCGTTCCTGCATTCGACGCTCGGGGATTATTACCGCCCTTCCTGGGGGCCAACTCGGCCATAGCTCCGTCGCGCTCGCCGTACCCATCTCTAATGACCGAATTGGTGTCCATGCTGGGCGGCACGCCTGAGCGTTGCAACCTTCTCTTTAGCCTACTCAAGTATCGGAGTTTGTTGCACTCGTTTGGGTACGTGGATGGGGTACAATTCATCGATGGTAGCTTCGTCGAAAACGTCGAGACCCGAGAAGGACGCGACCCCAGAGATATCGACATTTTCAGCTTTCTCATTCGCCCGGTCCAATATCACGGGAATGATCCTTTGTGGCAATCGACTGGGTTCGCCCAGTGGACGGGCGAGATCGTCAACCAGAGCTTAAATAAGCAACGATATCAATTGGACACCTACGCGATAGCAGTCGACCAGGCGGGACCGCTGCAATTGATGAACGAAACCATATATTGGTATAGCCTGTTCTCGCACAAACGTGTGACCCAGGAGTGGAAGGGGTTCGTGGCCGTCCCGTTGAATGCCTCCGATGATCAAACTGCTTTGTCGGCCATAATCTCAGGATCATAAATGCCAACGCTGCTCTCATCGCAGGCGATTCAAGACGACCTCGCGTTCGTCGATGAACAACTGCGCCAGCATAGCGACCCCTACGATACCATTCGTTATATGTGGCAACAGCGGCATGACGAGTTGCAGCGCCAACTAATGGAACTCGCGGGGTCTTTCGTCACCCGTGCCGAAGTCGCCTTACTGTTCGAAGGCTCTCCCGTTCGAGGTTCGGAAGATATCAAGCTCGCTTTCGCGACTAAGATGCTCGACCAATATCAGGCCTTTGTAGGTACTATAGCTGCCGAGCGCGGCGGCGCGGTGGTGGCGGCAAAGGGGCAGCTCCCGCGATCGTTTACCTCGCGGCTGTTTATTCGAGACATGCTTCGCGGCTCTGTGGGCTTTATGCTGCAAGAACCGGAGCCGGAACAAAGCTCCCTTGTTCCTACGCTGCTGAGGGAAGCCGTAGACGATGCCACGCAAGCCCTGACCGATCTTGCAAGCGGAGATACCGAGCAATTCCATGCTCGCGTCGAAAGCCTCAGCCCCAGGGCAATGAATGCTGTCAAGAAAATCGTTAAAACCCTCAACGAGTCTGACGCGGAAATCAAGATAGTAGGATCCGAGGCCGAAGTTCGTTTGGACCGAGAACACATAGCAACGCTCAATGCGAGGCTGAATGAGCTTGAAGTTTTGGAAAGCCGAGAGACGGTAACGGGTATCTTATTGGGACTATTCCCCGACCGGCAGCAATACGAGTTTCGGGTTGGGGAAGATGGCCCGGTAATCTATGGCCCGGTCTCCGAGGATTTGGATGAGCGCTATCTGACTAGTCCTGACTTCGCAGCTTCGATTTTGCTGAAACCAGTAACCGCCCAATTCCTTGTCATCACAAAGGTTCGGGCCGGCCAAATTCAGACACAGCAGAAAGTCCTAGAGCGGATCGACTTGGCGACATCTCCCCTCAGCAACACCACAGAAACCCTGTGAACAAACAGGCACCAACGCGCACGTTTGGCAGCGAAAGACGCCGAGTTTAAATTTGGCGTTGAAGGACAAACGGATTGCCAGGGCGGAGGCCGCATTGATGGAAGCGAGAGTCGCGCTGGCGGAATTGAAACTAACCTCATTGTCCCGTCGCCGGGTTTCAAAAAAGAAGCTGAACTAGGTGAAGGTCATTTTGATGTCGCCGGATGAAATAGAACATATCACTCCGGCAGCGCATCTTACGTCCGTTTTCTTTGGCTTCATTTCCGGACTGCCTCACGAGGACTTTTTGCGATATGTTAATCGTCACAAAGCCCACCCGGCATGTATTCTTTAGCGAGATCAAGAAGCGATCGGGCCTCCCCGCCGAGATTGTCGATGAGGTGACGCAAGAACTGCTGTCGGTCGCAGAAGACGGCAAGGACCGATCCAAAAGCGAAACGATAATCCGATACCTTTTGCCGCACATGTCAAAGCAGATGCGCACAAGAACTTTTCGGACCCTCATGAGGGTCGGCACAAAAACAATGCGAAATAAGCTTCTCCGACGCCTAACGCCTGAGGATGCTCCCGGCGTGGAGGACGAAATCATCAAGATAGCCCTGAGTGAGAGCAACGAGCACGCTCTCGTTGGCATTGTATACCGCTGGCCATTGGCGACATGGCGAGAGCACGCGGAGAAATTGTTTACCGCGGCAGCGGATCTTCCGTGGCTTCAACGCCAAATTGTTTTCAGATCAGAGAAGCTGGATGCCTTCTTGGATGGGGGATTAATAGAAGATCCCGTCACCGAACTCTATGTGAGAGCGCGCTACGGCCGAATGGCATCCACCAAACTAGTGGATGCCGCAATTCACCGTGCAAGAACCGAAGAACGGGGCACCTACGATTTTTCGGACCGTCTCGGCTTGATTGCTTGGTGCCTTGGCCGCTTCTCATTATTCGATAAGCTGAAGAGCCTGGAACAATAACCGGACCTAGGATTATTTGGGGGAGGAATACCGCTATGGCCACGCTCTGTTTTTTTGAGGAAACGATCCGCGATCAGGGCGGCAAAGAAACCATGTCACTCGAAATTGGTCGCTCTTCCTATTATGACGAGGACAGCCTGTATCTTAAGGTCGACGATAAAACGATCATCGTCAATCGGGCAACAGCAACCAAAATTTGGGAAGCCGTTGACGGCGTAGCGACCTATTTGTCCCTTCGCATCTAGGAGATTCCGATGGCAGAGCCAGCGTCGGCACTGAGCGCTGAGGCTAGTGCTTTCATGGATAAACTTTTCGACGCTAGAGGAGGGACGTTACTGGCGTTCGCTCAGGTCGAATGGTTTCTTGCCAAAATAATCTTAGAAGCGAAGGAGTTTGAGCAATATCAAGGAATCGACCTTTCATTTTCGCAAGACGCAGAAAAGCGAGCCTCCAAAGTGGAGGCGCTGCTGGATGTAAAGGGACCCTTTACTCCTTATGCCGACAAGCTTCGCAGCAGCCTCGATGAGGTTATGAATTTCGTTGAATTGCGCGGTTTTGCAGCTCACGGGCTACTTGTGCGCCCCGAGCCCGACAATTTTTCCTTGTCAAGCCCCATCCATTTTCGAATGTTTCGAATGTTCAAGGGCGGAGAGTTGATCGAGGGGAAGCTCAATCTTACTATGAAGCAATACACCGATCAACAAACAGCCCTTTCAACAGCAGCTCGAAAATTTGTCGCTGTCGTAAGGAAGATGTGGGTCGAACTTGAGTTGAAGCAGTTGGAACCCGAATAAGGGGGCCGTTTCCGGCCGAACCGGCATATGGTCACAACAATAATAACGTCAGCGAGGCAATCGATGGCGAGGCACTTGATGGCGGCGGCGATCCTGCTGATGGCCGCCGCAATCAACGGCGCACAGGCCGAGGATTACCCCGCCCACACGGTCACCATCATCGTGCCCTTCGCGGCCGGCGGGCCGGCCGACATCACGGCCCGCATCGTCGCCGACATTTTCAACCGCCATCTCGGCCAGAAATTCGTGGTGGAGAATATCGGCGGCGCCGGCGGCACCATCGGCGCGCTGCGCGCCGCGCGCGCGGCGCCCGACGGCTACACGCTGCTGTCAGGACATCTGGGCACCAATGCGCTGGCGTCGGCGTTCTATCCCGATCTCGGTTACGATCCGCAGAAGGATTTCGCAGCCGTTGGCCTTTCCGCCGAATATCCGGAATTGCTGGTGGTCCGAAAGGACTTTCCCGCCAACAACCTCAACGAATTCGTCGCCTATGCCAGGGCCAATGCGGCCAAGCTCAATGTCGGGCACGCCGGACTGGGTTCGGTCTCCTACATCGGCTGCCTGCTGCTCAACTCGGCGATCGGCATCAAGCCGACGCTGGTGCCGTTTACCGGCACGGCGCCTGTGCTGAATGCGATGCTCGGCGGCCAGATCGACTATGAATGCGATCCCGTGCTCGGCACCCTGAGCCAGGTGCAGGCCGGAGGCGTCAAGGCGTTGGCGGTCGCCGCCAAAAAACGCAGCCCGATGCTGCCGGATGTGCCGACCTCCTACGAACAGGGTTTTCCTGAATTCGACTGCGCGCCGTTCTACGGGGTGTTCGCGCCAAGCGGCACGCCGCAGCCGGTGATCGACAGGCTCGCCGAAGCCCTCGACAAGGGCCTCGGCGAGGAACAGGTGCAAAAACGATTGTCCGATCTCGGCGCCGAACTCATCGAGCCGGGCCGCCGCGGACCAAAGCCGCTCGCCGACCTCATCACAAGCGAATCCGCCCGCCTGCTGCCGATCCTGAAAGCCGCGGCGGAGAAATGAGCGCAGGGCTGTAGCGGTCTCGCGCCGAAAACGGCCTCGCCGAAACGGCGCAATCCTACGCGGCGCCCCGCGTCGCGGCGGCGGTGGCCTTCTCGCCGGGATGCAATAGCCGATAGATCTTGAAGGCGCTCTCGAGCAGTTCGGTGAGCGGCTTTCCCTTGACCTTCTGCACGACGCTGTCGACGATCGACGTGAAGGTCTGCTCACCGGAGGCAATCATCGCCTGCGCGATTTCCTGCGCATCGGATTCCACCACCTTCAGGTCCTGCTTCAGGGTTGTCTTGATGCTATCGAGTAACGACATTTGCGATCTCTCCCGATTTCCTGCTGAGATGTGTCGGCGCTGCTGGCGCTGGCGAGGCCGAAGCCACGGTCGCCGGGCTTGGGAACCCGGCGACGAGCCGCCGGCAGCACCAAAACCTAAAGCGCGAGGATGGCCATGATGGCGGCGGCGGCGGTATCGACAAGGCCCTCGCCGACCACGATGCCGGCGGCTTCGAGCGCCGACTCGATGGCCGCCTCGATCGAGCTGAGCGAGGCATCCTTGCCGAGGTCCTCGATATTCGTCAGCGCGGTGGTCAAGGCCTTTCCGGTGAGGCCAAGCTCCTTTTCGAGGATCGACTTGATCTCGTTTTCGACGTCCTGAGCGATGCTTTTTACGACCGACATGATGATTCTCCTGAGGCAATGGTTTGAAGAAAAAGTCCAAGCCAGGATCGACTACGCAACTTGAACGCGTGCGTAAACTTTTTAAATCGTATAGGTGATATTGACGCGCTCAATGACAGCGCGGCTGCGGCGACGGCCGGGGAGGACAAGGATGGCAAGCGTCAATCTGAAAGGCGTCGACCTCAACCTGCTGGTCGTGTTCGAGGCGATCTATTCGACTGGCAATATCAGCGCCGCCGCCACCCAGCTCGCGATGAGCCAGCCCGCGGTCTCCAACGCGCTGGCACGGCTGCGCGACCTGTTCGGCGATCCCTTGTTCGCACGCGCCAGGCGCGGCGTCGAAGCCACCAGCAAGGCCAAGCAGATGATCGGACCGGTGCGCGAGGCCCTGGTGCTGATCAGGCGCCAGCTCGAGGGCGGCGAACGCGTCGATCCCGCCACGCTGCGCCGGCGCTTCCGGATCCTGATGATCGACACCCTCGAGCCGCTGCTATCGCCGCCGCTGATCCGGACCATCATCGAACAGGCCCCGGGCGTCTCGATCGAATCGATCAGCGGTTACCGGGTCGACTTCGTCAACGCGATACTGACGGGAACGCTCGACCTTGCGTTCTACGTCTTCCCGGTCAACGCCGCCGACATCGTGACCGTCCCGGTCTGCGCGGTGGATGCCGTGTTCATCGCCCGCCGCGGCCATCCCGGAATCGGCAATCGGCTCGATATCGAAACCTTCAAGTCGCTCCGCCATATCGTGCTGGTGCCGGAAATGCGGGCCCACACCCATATCGACAAGGATCTGGCGGCGCATGAGCTGCCGCGCAACATCGCCTACATGGTCAACCGGCTCTGGTCGGTCCCGCCGCTGGTCGAACGTAGCGATCTGCTCGGCATCGTGCCGCGACATTTCGCCGAGGAGGTGGCGAGGAATTTCGACATCGTCATCCACGAACCGCCGATGAAGATATCGGAGCAGTATCTCTACATGATCTGGCACGCCAAGAACGAACACGACCCCGAGCACCGATGGCTGCGCGAGCAGATGCTGCAGACGGCGCGGGCCGTGTTCCCGCAGCACGGCTTGCCGGCCGCCGCCGGTTCCAAAACTCCGGCGAAGCGCGCCGCACTTCAGCCGGCCGCGCCGCGACGCTGACGGACAGCCGGCGCTAGCGGTCTGGCTGCACGTTCGAGTCCCGACTGGCGGTCGCCCCCGGGGCGCGGTAGGCTGGGGCAAACGATGTCACGGCTGCGAGGCCGAATGGAGGAACCTATGCGAGAGCTGACCCCGGAAACGATCACAGATGCCGTGCTCGACCAGATGGCGACGACCCCGGATGCGCGGATGCGGGAGGTGATGGCGGCCGCGGTGAAACACCTGCATGCCTTTGCCCGGGAAGTGAACCTGACGCCCGGCGAGTGGATCAAGGGCATCGAATTCATGACCACGGTCGGCAAGATGTGCACGCCGGAGCGGCAGGAATTCATCCTGCTGTCGGACACGCTCGGGCTGTCGGCGCTGGTCAACGGCCTGCACGACTCTACCGCCATCGAAGAAGGCACCCATACCAGCCTGCTCGGCCCGTTCTACCGTGAGACCACGCCAAAATTGCCCGCCGGCAGCCAGATCGCCAGGACCGTGAAGCCCGGCAGCGAGTGCGCGCTCTACGGCCGCGTCACCGACGTCAACGGAAAACCGCTCGCCAACGCCACGGTTTCGATCTGGCAGACCGGCGCCGACGGTCTGTACGACATTCAGGAAAGCGCCACCGTCGTCGACTACCGCGGCGTGTTCACTACGGACGCCGAGGGCGTCTACGCGCTGCGTACCGTCAAGCCGGTCGGATACTCGATCCCGATGGACGGCCCGGTGGGCGGCATGGTCAAGGCGCAGGGACGGCACGGCATGCGGCCGGCCCATATCCATTTCCTGGTGGGCGCGCCCGGCTATCGCGAACTGGTGACGGCGCTCTATCTGCGCGACGATCCGCATCTCGCCGACGACGTCGTGTTCGGCTCCGCGGACGATCTCGCCGTCGATATCGACGCCCACGACCCGAACAGCCCCATCAAGGGGCTGCCCAGCATCCGTTTCGACCTGCGGCTGGCGCGGGAAGGCGCCGCCGACCGCGCCAGCGGACGGGTCGGCTCCGATCCGGCCGCGATCCTGAAGGCGCCGGCAAGGTCAGGAAATGGGCAATCCCAGCAGGCGGCACCGGCCGCAGGTTGACGCCGGCCGGCCGGCATCGCGCGACGCCGCGGCTCTCCCGGGCAAGGTCAAGCCGCAAACTCGCCCGAGAGTCTTATTGTGGTCGCAGTCGCTTTGGTTCTAACGTCATCGCAAGCGCGGCAGGGGAATTCGAAAAACGGCAGGATCGGGACACTTCGGCGCGACACCGCCTCAGCCCTCGCCAATCGGGCGATCAACCCGAGCGCGGGCGGTCAATCGAACATCGAATATCGAACAAAAGGGAGGATCTATGAAACGCAGGACGTTTCTCGGCGCAACGATCGCCACCGCCGTCGTCGGGCGGACTTCGGTTTTACGGGCCGACGAGCCGCCGATCAAAATCGGTATGTCGATGCCCCAAACCGGCGGCCTCGCGGCCGGCGGCAAGGCCTCGCTGCTCGGCATCGAGATCTGGCGCGACGACGTCAACGCCAAGGGCGGGCTGCTCGGCCGCAAGGTCGAGCTCGTGGTCTATGACGACAAGTCGAGCGCTTCCGAGACGCCGGCGATCTATTCGAAGCTTCTGGACGTCGACAAGGTCGATCTGTTGTTCGCGCCCTACGCGACGGTGCCGACGGCGCCGATCATGCCGCTGGTCAAGCAGCGCGGCCTGTTGCTGATGGGGAACTTCTCGTTCCAGGTCAACAGCAAGGTCCACCACGACATGTGGTTCAACAATGCGCCCTGGGGACCGGCCGACAGCTGGGCGGCGGCTTTCCTCGATCAGGGGGAGAAGGCGGGTGGCAAGACCATGGCGCTGCTGACGGCGGACCAGGAATTCGCCCAGAATCTGGCGCTGACCGCGCGGAATGTCGCCAAGAACAGAAACCTGTCGGTGGTGTTCGACCAGTCCTATCCACCGAACACGGTGGAATTCTCCGGCATCATCCGTTCGCTCAACGCAGCCAAGCCCGACATCGTCTATGTCGCGTCCTACCCGCCGGATTCGGCCGGCATCCTGCGCGCCGTGAATGAAATCGGGGTCGCCGACAGCGTCAAGATTTTCGGCGGCGGCATGGTCGGCCTGCAATTCGCCTCCGTGATGGAGAACATGGGCTCGCTGCTCAACGGCGTCGTCAACTACAACACGTGGCTGCCGGAAAAGAGCATGTATTTCGACGGCACCAAGGAGTTCTTCGACAAATACACCAAGCAGGCGATCGCGGCCAAGGTCGATCCGCTGGGCTACTATCTGGCGCCCTACGGCTACGTTTCGGGCCAGCTCGTCGAGGCGGCCGTCAACGCCACCAAGTCGCTGGACCAGAAGGGCATCGCCAAATATCTGCACGCCAACGAAATCAAGACCATCGTCGGCCCGATCGCCTTTGCCGAAGACGGCGAGTGGAAGCAAACCAACACGCTGATGGCGCAGTTCCGTGGCGTCGTTGACAAGAACGTCGAGCAGTTCCGCCAGCAGGGCAAGCAGGTGATCCTGTCGCCGGCCAAACTCAAATCGGGCGATCTGATCAGTCCGTTCGAGGCGGCACGGAAGTAGACTCGCGTTTTCTTTTTCGGCAGTGTCGTCGAGTTGACCGGGATCGGGGCAAATATGCTCCGATCCCGGTATGGCGATTGGGCTTGCGCATGCAAGACGGGGAAGCGGCTCGAGGCGGGGTCAAGGGGGTCGTTTAAGTGATATCAATGGACCTGCTGCTCAATGCGGTGGTGCTCGGCGTGCTGCTCGGCTGTTTCTATGCGGCGGTCAGCCTCGGGCTGTCGGTCTCGTTCGGCCTTTTGGATGTGCCCCACGTCGCCCATCCGGCGTTCCTCATCATGGCGTCCTACGGCGTGTTCTTCCTCAACGACAGCTATGACATCGATCCCCTGCTGGCGGGGCTGATGATCACGCCGCTGTTGTTCGTGTTCGGCCTCATCGCCTACCGCATCTATTACGAGACCTTCGAGAAGCGCGGCACCGACGCCGGCGTGCGCGGCATCGCGTTCCTGTTCGGCATCGCCTTCATCATCGAGGTGCTGATCATCCTGCAATTCGGCGTCGACCAGCGCTCGGTCAGCGCCTCCTATATCGGCAAGGCCTGGCGGCTCGGCGACATGCGGATCCCGGTGCGGCTGCTGGTCGCCTTCGCGGTGGCCTCGGCGCTAACCATCCTGCTGACGCTGTATCTGTCGAAAACCTTCATGGGACGCGCGATCCGCGCGGTCGCGCAGGACCAGGAGGCGCTGCGGCTGATGGGCGCCAATCCGGTCCGGATCAAGCAATGGGCGTTCGGCATCGCCACCGCCGTGCTCGGGATCGCCGGCGCGCTGCTGATCATCGTCGCCCCCGTCGAACCGACGCTGGACCGCGCCTATATCGGCCGCACCTTCTGCGTCGTGGTGATGGCGGGGCTCGGCAGCATCACCGGCACGCTGATCGCCGCCATCATCCTCGGCGTCGCCGAATCGATCGTGCTGAGCACGGTCGGCGCCTCCTGGGCGCCGGCGATTTCGTTTGCCATGCTGCTGGCCGTGCTTGCGATCCGGCCGCAGGGCCTGCTCGGCAGGCGGTCATGAGACGCGACAGCATCGGCTTCTGGATCGCGATGGTGCTGTTTCTCGGCGCCGTGCTGCTGGCCACCCAAGTGGTCGGCAACGAATATCCGTTCTTTGCCGGCTATGTGATCCTGCAATTCATCGTGCTCGCGGTGGCATGGAGCATCCTCGGCGGCTATGCCGGTTACGTGAATTTCGGCACCAACGCGTTTTTCGGCGTGGGCGTCTACACCGCCGTGTTCCTGGTCAAGGCAACCGGCGCCTCGCTGTTCGTGCAGATCGCGACCGCAGCAGTAGTCGGCGCCCTGGTCGGGCTCGCGGTGGGCCTGTTGACCCTGCGCATGCAAGGCATCTTCTTTTCGATCGCCACCATCGCGTTGTCGATCGTGATCGAGACCTCGGTGACGAACTGGCGCTATGTCGGCGGCGCGGCCGGCATCCAGCTGCAGCGGCCGCCGGTGATGGAACCGTTTCACAGCTATGTGCAGATGCTGTTCTTCGTGCAGGCGCTGCTCGTGGTGCTGGCGATTGCGATCGCGCGCTACATCCAGCGCTCGTGGCTCGGCCGCGGCCTGCAGGCGCTCAAGGACGACGAGCTTGCCGCCGAATGCACCGGCGTGCCGACCTTGCGGCTGAAGCTGATGGCGTGCGTCGTCTCAGGCGCCCTGATGTGCGCGGCAGGCGCGCCCGCCGCCATGTACCTGCAATACGCCGATCCGTCGTCCGCCTTCAATCTCAATTACTCCGTCACCGTGCTGGCGATGTCGCTGATCGGCGGCACCGCGAACTGGATCGGCCCGGTGCTCGGCGCGATCCTGCTCGGCGTGACGCAACAATTGCTGGCCGTCACGATCTCCTCGGAAGTCAATGTGCTGGTGCTCGGCGTGATGCTGGTGTTGTTCGTGGTCGCAGCCCCCGAAGGTATCCTCGGCCTGATCCGCAGAATCGTCCATATTCGCGCCGGGAGCAAAGTATGACGTCGTCGGGCGGAAGCGAACCCCTGCTGCGGATCGACGCGGTGACCAAGCGCTTCGGCGGCTTCGTCGCACTCGACAATGTCAGCGTCGATATCCGTCCCGGCGAGCGGCTCGGCCTGATCGGCCCGAACGGCTCCGGCAAGACCACGCTGATCAACTGCATCTGCGGCGCGCTTCGCCTCGATGCCGGCACCGTGACGTTCCGCGGCGAGGACGTCTCGAGGCTGCCGCCGCATGTCCGCACGCGCCGGGGCATCGCGCGCAGCTTCCAGATCCCGCGTCCCTTCAAGAGCATGACGGTCGCCGAAAACCTGATGGTGGCGCTCGATTTCGCGAAGGTGGCAGGCGGCTTCGTCCCCGAGGCGCAACGCCGCGACACCGTGATGTCGGTGCTGACGCGGACCGGGCTTGCCGCCAAGGCCGACATATCGACCACCCGGCTGAGCCAGGTGGAATTGCGCAAGATGGAGCTTGCGCGCGCGATGGCGACGCACCCGAAGCTTTTGATTTCCGACGAGGCAATGGCCGGACTTTCCGCATCCGAAGTCGACGAGGTGCTCGATCTGCTGCTGGTGCTCGCGAGCGAGGACATGACCATCATCATGATCGAACACATCATGCAGGCCGTGATGCGGTTTTCGCAGCGCGTGATGTGTCTCGACGCCGGCAGGATCATCGCGATCGGCGCGCCCGCCGAGGTGATGGCCAATCAGCGGGTGCAGGAGGCGTACCTTGGCACTTAGCCTCGCCATCAACGACGTCGACGCCGGCTATGGCGCGGTCAAGGCCCTGCGCGGCGTCACGCTGCATGTCGAGGCCGGCGAGACCGTGGCATTGCTCGGCACCAACGGCAACGGCAAGAGCACGCTGATGAAGTGCGTGGCGGGCCTGGTCCGTCCGCAGCGCGGCAGCGTGCGGCTGACGATCGACGGCAAGGTGCACGATTTGACCAAATTGCCGACTGAAGCCATCGTCGATCTCGGCGTGGCCCTGGTGCCCGAGGGACGGCGGCTGTTTGCCAGGCTGACGGTGCTGGAAAACCTGATGCTCGGCGCCTTTCGCAAGGCCGCGCGCCGCGACATCGATCGCAACCTCGCGCTCGCCTTCGAGACGTTTCCGGCGCTGCAGGAGCGGCAGCGCCAGCTCGCCGGCACCATGTCGGGCGGCCAGCAGCAGATGCTGGCGCTGGCGCGCGCGCTGATGTCGTCGCCACGGCTGTTGTTGATCGACGAGCCTTCGGTCGGCCTGTCGCCGCTGCTGGTGTCGCAGACCATCGCCAAGATCGGCGAGCTCAACAAACGTTTCGGCCTGACGGTGCTGATGGCGGAACAGAACTTCAACCAGGCGATCCGCATCGCCGATCGCGGCTACATCATCGTCCATGGCGAGATCGTGGTTGCGGCAGCTTCGGTCGACGAATTGAAGGGCAATGACGTCGTTAAGCGGCTCTATCTCGGCGGCGTCGCGTAATGGCCAGGGAGGATAACCGAAAGCGCGATTGATCCGTCGGGTTGCCGCGACCCGAGACGCACGAACAATCAGCCTACACGATGCCTATGTCGGTCAGTCGAAAGTCACTACCCTTGCAGAGTAACGACGCTCCCATTGTTTTTGCGAGCGCGTACGTAAAGCAGCCTCCATAGTTGAAGGCCGCACCATGACCGGTTCCCTTGCCGAACCGCAGATGCGCCGAGCGGGCTGCCTGCGCCTGATCCACGGTCACCAGTTGCGGATGCCCGCCGCCTTGATGAAATCGTCCAGCCATCGCTCGGCCTTTTGTGGAGCGATCTTCTTCAGCCCACGCAGCACGATTGAAGTCTCCACCAGGTTCGCAGTTGACATCACCGGGTCTTCGTCGGCTGCGATGCTTCGCGCGTAAATCTCGGCATCATCTTCCTGGCGGAAGTTGCGATCACGGCCGGGCTGTCGACCACGATCATGTCGGCAGGCCGTGCTCGTTATAGCCGAGGATTTCGTCCGGGCTGCGTCCGGTATCGGGCAGCACGGCACACTGGCTTCCGATCTTCATCAACCTCGCCGCAACCAGGTCGGGACTCCGACGCCGGCATTCGCGTGCCAGCCGCTCGCGCAAGGCGACTGTGACGGCCGCGGTCAGGCTTTCGCCGGTGAGGCCGGCGACCTCGGTTGCGAGCTTATGGGCTTCGCCATTCTTGATGTTCAGATGCGTGGCTTTTGCCATGGTAGAAATATGTGGATCTAACATCGACGCAAGCTTGCGAAACAGGCTACGTTTGCAGATAAAAACAAGGAGACGACGCCATGCGCAAGGTCTGGATCGAGGCGGCGCTGAACGGTCCCTGGAGCCGCGCGATGCAGCCGGGCATTCCCGACACCGTCGAGGCCATCATCGCCGAGGGGATCGCCTGCGCGCGGGCCGGAGCCACCATCATTCATGCCCACGCCTATGACGGCGGCGGCCCGCAGACGTTCGACTGGCAGGTCTATGCCCGCATCATCGAGGGCATCCGGGCACAGGTGGACGTGCCGGTCTATCCGTCCTACCCGACGATCCAGACCACCGACCTCGAGGGCGCCCGCTCGGTCGCGAACGCCGCCGATCGGTTCGCCCATATCGAGGCGCTGGCCGCGCGCGGCCTGCTCGAATTCGCGGTGGCCGATCCCGGCAGCGTCAATTTCACGCTGACGGCGACGACGGCGGCGGCAAGCCCGGCCGGCACCTACCTCAATCCGGAAGCCCACATCCGGCACGCGCTGGATTTTGCCGCGCGTCATGGCTTTCATCCGGCGTTCGCGATCTATGAACCGGGTTTCACCCGCGCCGGCGCCGCGCTGGCGCGCGCAACGGGAGTCAAGACGCCGATCTATCGCTTCATGTTCTCCGAGCAATTCGCGTTCGGCTTTCCACCGAAACCCTACGCGCTGGCAGCGCATCTGGCGCTGCTGGAGGAGGAAGCGGGCGCTGCGCCCTGGATGGTCGCGGGGCTCGGCGTCGAGATCACACCGTTGATCGGCGAGGCCGTCGTCCGCGGCGGCCACATTCGCGTTGGGCTGGAGGATGCGCCGCTCGGCACGAGCGCGGACAATCTCGGACTCGTCGAGGAAGCGGTGCGGATGGTGCGCGCGCACGGCGGCGAGCCCGCTTCGGCCGCCGATCTGCGGCGGGATCTCGCGGCATTGCCGTAAACCTCTGCGTCATGCATCTGTGATGTTTTTCACATTTCCGCCCGCGCAAAACTGCAATATCGTGCGCGATACCGGGCGTCGCCTTTGCAGGAGGGGATCGTGCGTCGAGGCGCATTGCTTGCACTTACCATTCTAGCAGATGCCGTTCTAGCAGGCCTGTTTGCCGGCGCCGCGCCGGCCTCTGCCGATACGCGCGTCGCGCTGGTGATCGGCAACGGCGCCTATGCCCACGCGCCGCATCTGCCCAATCCGTCGAACGATGCGCGGGACGTCGCCGCGGCGCTGAAGCGCAACGGCTTCGACACCATCCTCGGCATCGATCTCGACCAGGCCGGCATGCAGGACGCCGCGATCCGCTTCGCGCGCGCCGCGCGCACCGCCGATGTTGCGATGTTCTACTACAGCGGCCACGCCATGCAGTATGCCGGCGTCAACTACCTGATCCCGGTCGACGCCGAACTCCGCGACGAGGCGGACCTGCGGCGGATGGCGAGGGTCGACGAGATCCTCGGCGACCTGCAGCAGGCCAAAAACCTGCGCATCCTGGTGCTCGACTCCTGCCGCGACAATCCGCTGGCCGACAACCTCAAGCGCTCGATTGGGACCACCCGCGGCGTCAGCATCGGACATGGGCTGGCCAAGATGGAGAGCCCGGACGGCACCATCATCTCCTATTCCACCCAGGCGGGGCGGACGGCGGAGGACGGCAGCGATCACAACAGTCCCTACACCTCGGCCTTTCTCCGGCACATCGAAGACAAGGACGACATCGCCAACGTGTTCCACCGCATCGGCGCCAGCGTCTACCAGTCCACCCAGGGCAAGCAGGTTCCGGAACTATCGCTGTCGTTTTTCGGGGAGTTTTATCTGAACGGCAAGTTGCAGGTCACCGTCGGCCCGGGCGCGGCGCCCGCGCCAGGCGCGCGGTCCGATCCTTGCGCCGCGGCCGAGGCGCACTGGAAGAGCGCGGAGGCGATCGGAAGCATTGCCGCGTTCGAGGACCATTTGGCGTACTTCCCCAACTGCGCCTTCGCCGGATTAGCCCGGGCCCGAATCGACGGCCTGAAAAACAAGGTGGCGATCGCAGCACCACCGCCGACCGCGATCCTCCCCGCCAATCCCGCGACGCTGCAAAATGGCCTCGTCGCGCACTGGCCGCTCGACGCCGACACCACGGACCTCGCGACCAACACGGCGCGAGACCTCAGCGGCAACAACAACAACGGCATGCTGGTCCGCATCTCGGCCACGGCGCCGCCGCCCCCCGGCAAATCCGGCGCGGCGCTGAAATTCAATGGCGGCAATTCGGTGCAGACGTCATTTGCCGGTGTGCTGGGCACTTCCGCGCGCACGATTTCGATGTGGCTGAAGACGACCCAGACCTCGCCACAGGGTGGAAAGAACACGTCGACACTGTTGGCCTATGGCGACGGGCACAAGAGCGCGTCGAACTGGTGCCTCAATCCCGGCTATTTCGTCATCGCCAGCAACGACAGGTACGGCGGTTCGGTCAACCATCGCGGCATCACCGTCGATTTTCCGTGCAACGCCGCGGTCACCTATGACGCGGCGATCTACGACGACCGATGGCACCATGTAGCCGTCGCGATGCCCGATTCCGGCACGACCTCGAACATCAGGGTCTATGTCGATGGCGTTCTGCAGACCAATGTGAGCTTCATCGCTCCGGGCAGTTTTAACACCGGCACCGGAACCAACGTGCAGATCGGATACGATTCCTATTACAACCTCGGCACCAACAACAATGGCGGTTTCCAGGGCGCCCTCAGCGACGTGCGTATCTATAACCGGATGCTCTCGCCGCAGGAGGTCGCGCAGCTCTACTCGACGGGCAATTAGAGCATGATGGCGTTAAGTGGAATCGGCACTGGATTCGATTCACCTCGCCCCGCTTGCGGGGAGAGGTCGGATTGCGAAGCAATCCGGGTGAGGGGGACCCTCCGCGAGTCGCGCTCGCCGAGGCAGCCCCTCACCCCGACCCTCTCCCCGCGCAAGAGCGGGGAGAGGGAGCACACCTCCACTGCCGTCATAGCTCAACCTAAACTTATCTCGCTCCAGCAGGGTGGAACGACCGCCGCAGAGCCCTGTCGAACCTATCCTCACGCCGGCGAGACCAACCGGTTGGCCGGGAATTGGTCCGGTTCGGGGAGTGTCTCGTCATGGCCGGCCGGATCGGCATCATCTCGCGATTGATGGTCGCCGCATTCCTGCTGTACGCCGGCATGGGATCGATGGCGCATGCCGAGAAGCGCGTGGCGCTGGTGATCGGAAATTCGGCCTATCGTACGGTGGCGGTGCTGCCGAACCCCGCTTCCGACGCCAGGCTGATGTCGGACACGCTGTCGTCGCTCGGCTTTTTCGTGGTCGGCGGCGGCGCGCAGATCGACCTCGACAAGGCAGGTTTCGAGGCCGCGTTGGGCGAATTCGCCAAGGCGCTTAACGGCGCCGACGTCGCGCTGTTCTATTATGCCGGCCACGGCGTGGAGACCCACGGCCTGAATTTGCTGGTGCCGGTCGACGTCCATCCGGCCGATGAAGGCGACGTGTTTGCGCAAACCATTGGGCTGGCCGGTATTCTCGACCAGATGGAGAAATCCGGCGCCCGGATCAACCTGCTGCTGCTCGACGCCTGCCGCAACAATCCATTCAGGAGCCAGGGTGTGCGCTCGGCGACAGGCGGGCTGGCGCAGATGCAGGCGCCTCCCGGGACGCTGATTTCGTTTGCGACCCAGCCGCGCAGCGTCTCGCTCGACGGCGACGACGGCCATAGCCCCTACACCCGCGCGCTGGCCGCGACCATGCAGCACCCCGGCTTCGGGCTGTTCAAGACGTTCAACGAAGTCGGGCTGGCGGTGGAGAAGGCGACCAGGGGCGTGCAACTGCCGTGGGTGTCGACCTCCCCGATCTCGGGCAATTTCTATTTCGCGGGCAAGCCTGCGCCGCCTTCGATCGAAACGCCGGCGTCGCCCGCCGAACCTGCCCGGCTGTCGGACGATGCGCTGCGCCGCGATCTCGTCACCGACTGCGACCGCCTGGCGGGCATGCCCTACGACACCGGGCACGCGCCTGATGTTCCCGGCGTGGAGGTCGACAAGATCAATGTCGCCGCCGCGGGCGCGGCCTGCAGCGACGCGATCGCGCAATATCCTGACGTCGCGAGATTCGCCTTCGAGGCGGGGCGCGTGGCGATGGCCCGCAAAGACTATGCCGAGGCGCGGCGGCTCTACGACAAGGCTGCAGCCAGTGGTTACCCCATGGCGATGAACAATATCGGCGCGCTTTATGAGGGTGGCACCGGGGTGCCGAGGAACTATGCCGAAGCGGTGCGCTGGTACAGCAAGGCCGCGGCGCTGGGCGAGCCGATCGCCATGGTCGATCTCGGCTGGCTGTATGAGCACGGTCAAGGCGTCGCCGAGGATCTCGCGGAGGCACGCCGGCTCTACGAGACGGCCGCCAACGCCGGCGTGCCCGCGGGCATGAACAATCTCGGCCTGCTCTATCTCAACGGCAAGGGCGTTCCGCGTGACTATGCCAAAGCGCGCCAATTGTTCGAGCAGGGCATCGCGCTTGGCGACGCCGCCAACATGAACGATCTCGGGGTGATGTACATGCAAGGTTCCGGCGTCCGCCGCGACGTCAAGACGGCGCGGGAGTGGTACGAAAAGGCGGCCGCGCTCGGCAATCCCGAGGCGAAGCAGAATCTGGTGGGGCTGCCGAGGTGATAGGGAATGGGGCCGAGCCGCGCGACGGCACGCGAAAAAGATCAGGTCACCATCAGGATATTCTATCCGCTGCATCGAGCCTTGCCCTGATGCGAGTCGCCAGTTCGGCGAATGAGAACGGCTTGCTGACCAGGTGAACCCCGGGATCGAGGCGGCCGTGATGGACAATGGCGTTCCTGGTATATCCGGTCGTGAACAGCACCTTCAGATTGGGCCGCCTGCGCGTCGCCTCGTTGGCGAGTTGGCGACCGTTGATGCCGCCCGGCATCACCACGTCGGTGAACAGCAGATCGACCTCGCTATCGTTGCCGAGAATGTCGAGCGCGGCAGCGCCGTTCGCGGCTTCGAGAACGCGATAACCGAGTTCGCGCAGGCTTTCCGCCGTGTAAGCGCGCAAGGCGGCGTCGTCCTCGACAACGAGAATGGTCTCCCTGCCGATCGCGCGAGCGGCGCCCGTCGGGCGCTCTTCGGGCTTCACCGAATCGGTTTCGCCGCGATGGCGCGGCAGATAGATCTTGACGGTGGTGCCTTCGCCTACCTCGCTATAGATCTTCAGGTGGCCGGACGACTGCCGGACAAAACCATAGACCTGGCTCAAGCCCAACCCGGTGCCCCTGCCGACCTCTTTTGTCGTGAAGAAAGGTTCGAACGCCTTCTCGAGCGTCGCTTCGTCCATGCCTGAGCCGGTATCGGCCACGGCGATCATGACATATTGGCCCTGCGTCACCGGCTCGGCGAGGTCTTGGACATAAGCCTCGTCCAGATAGAAATTCGCGGTCTCGATGGTCAGCTTGCCGCCATTCGGCATCGCGTCCCGGGCGTTCAGCGCGAGATTGAGCACGGCGTTTTCCAGCTGGTTGGAGTCGGCAAAGGTGGGCCAGAGACCGCCGGCCAACACGGTCTCGAGCGCCACGGCTTCGCCGAGCGTCCGGCGCAGCAATTCGCAAATGTCGGCGACCAGCCTGTTGGCGTCGAGCGCCTGCGGCGCCAGCGGTTGCTGGCGGGAAAACGCCAGCAGCCGGCTGGTCAGCGTGACGGCGCGGTGCGCGCCCTGCAGCGCCATATCCCTCGCGCGCGAAATCCGGGACGCGGCCGCCGACGGCGGCAAGGTCGAAAGCTGACGTCCGATCGCCTCCAGCCCGCCAACCACGATGGTCAGCAGGTTGTTGAAATCATGCGCGATGCCGCCGGTCAGCTGGCCCACGGCTTCGATCTTCTGCGCCTGCCGCAGCGCTTCCTCCGCCTTCTGTCGCGCTTCGAATTCCGCCTCCAGTTCGCGCGACCTTTCCTTCACCCGCTCTTCCAGGGTTTCCGTGAAGGCGCGAAGCTGAACCATCGCGCGCTTCTGCTCGGTCACGTCGACATTGACGCCGACAACCCGCTGCGGCCGTTGCTCCCCGTCATAGAAGACGATGTTGCGGGCTTCGATCCATCTCAAGGCGCCATCGTTGGCGCGGGTGATCCGGAATTCGGCGTTCAGTTCGCGCTTGCCGGTCTCGAACGCGCTTTCGATCAGCTGATCGATCCGGATTTGATCTTCCCTGAAAATGCAGGCACGCCAGCTCTCGTATCGGCCGTCGAAACCGGCAAGCCCGTACAGCGACAGAAATTTGGGTGAGAGGCGCACGGTATTTTCGGCGACCTGCCACTCGAAGATGCCGAGGCCCCCAGCCTCCTCGGCCAATCCCAACAAATCCTCGTTCTGCTGCCGCTGAGAATCGCCACCGCGGACATCGCCGCCATCGGGAGCAGCGGCATCATCGGATCGGTCGTCGCCGGAATCGTTCACGATGAACCTGTCATCCGCCGAGCAGGCGCTTTGCCTCGGTCATTGCCTTGAGTTTGCCGAACGCCGTGCGCTGCGGCAGATGATTGAGGCCACAGGAACTGGTGACGATGGTCTGTTCCGGGGCAAGCCAGCGATATTTCTGAATGCGCCCGGCAACGAGTTCGCCGCTCTCGACTTTCGGATCCTGCACGTCGACCGCGCCGACGCCGAGCTGCTTGTTGCCCAGCAGGCCTTCATAATGGTGCGTCATGTCGTGCTCGACGAGAAACGAGGAGCATTGGATGCCGCAAATCTTGTCGGCCTTGTACCGGCCGTGGTCGAAGTAGCGGTGCCCGATCTGGCCGTCATATTCCTTTCCGACCGCATAGTTGCCCTGACAGACATGCACGGAGACATGGACGTCCGCGGGCAATTTCTCGATCGCCATGTTGATGGCTTCGACGCCTGCCGCCACCTCGTCTTCCTCCGATATCGTGAACAGAGGCTCGTCGATCTGGATGTTCTTGCAGCCGGCCGCCGCCAGCAATCGGAAATTGTAGTGCAACAGCTTGCCGAGATCGAACATCATTGCCTTGATGTCGTGGTAGTGCTCGTCATAGGCGACCTTGGCCAGCATCAGCGGCCCGGTCATCGTCACCTTCACGGGTCGCCGCGTCAGCGCCGAGACCATCTTGAACTCGTCGACTAGCCCAAGATCGATGTTGTCGAAGATTCTGGTGCGGCAGGTGGCCGCGGGATGAAACACGTCGGGATCGTGCCTGGTGATGGGTTTTGGTTGCGTGGAGCCCTGAAACGCCGGAATTTTCTGCCAGAAGAAATTCAGCATGGCGTTCGGCGGCGAGTGCCGATTATGGGTTCGCCGGTGCATTTCTCCACCGGTGACCACATCGATATTGGCGATCTCCTGATCCAGGATCGCCGCCTGGCTGGCGCGATACTGCGCGTCGGCCATCGAGGCCATCGACAATTGTCCAACCGCAACGAGCCGGTCGAGCGCCTCATACCAGTCCGGCACGCTATGTGCCCCGACCACGGTCGTTGCGTATTTGGCGTATCTCATCCCTGCCCGGCCCTCCCCTCGCCGTCCCCCAATACCGTATACGACCTTATCAGGGGACCGGTTCGCGGCAACTTGCAATGGAAATTTGGCGGCGAGCAGATGGGCTGAGTTCCAGGATGACGGATGGCATATCTGCGCGGCCCCTGTTTGCAGGTGTTTCCGGGCCGATATAAGTTCCAAAGCGCCGCCGCAACTCCGGGGTCCCCGTCATGCGCGCTTTGGTGTTACTCGCCGCATTCCTGCTCGCGCTCGTCTCACCCGCTCGCGCCGACGACGTCGCCGCAGCGCAAAGCGTCATCCGCTCCCAAGCCGAAGCGTTCAGCCATGACGATGCGGCGGCTGCCTATTCCTACGCGGCGCCCGCGATCAAGAACATCTTCCCGCGGGCCGATATCTTCATGTCGATGGTGCAGCAGAGCTACTCGCCGGTCTATCGCCACCGCAGTTTCGAATTCGGCGAGGCGCGCGCCGAGGGCGGCGTGATCGCGCAGCGCGTCCACATCATCGACGAGAACGGCGAAGCCTGGGAGGCCCTCTACACGCTGGAACAACAGGGGGACGGCAGCCTGAAGATCACCGGGTGCAGCCTGCTGAAGGCGGGGCAGGCGGTCTGACTTTCGTCATTGCGAGGAGCGCTTGCGACGAAGCAATCCACCTTGTTTCTTCGGCGACTATGGATTGCTTCGCTGCGCTCGCAATGACGGTTACGCCATCACCAGCCGGCTGCGTGAGCGGAGCAATAGCGACACCACGATCAGGATGTTGAGCGCATTCCACGCGATGCCGTTCATGAACGCCGCCGCGTACGAGCCGGTGGCATCGAAGATCACGCCGGACACCCAGCCGCCGAACGACATGCCGAACACGGATGCGAAGATCACGATGCCGACGCGGGTCGCGGCTTCGCGCGCCGGCATCGATTCGCGGACGATGATGGCGTAGCACGGCACGATGCCGCCCTGGAACAGCCCGAACATCGCGGAGATGATGTAGAGCGAGGACAGGCTGTCGAAGAACAAATAGAACAGCAGCGCAAAGGCCTGCGCCACCGAGCCGATCAGGAGCGTGCGGATGCCGCCGATCCGGTCGGCGAGAAAACCGGAGCCGATGCGGCTGACGATGCCGAACGCCATCATCAGCGACAGCATCTCGGCGCCGTGCACCGGGCCATAGCCGAGATCGCCGCAATAGGCGACGATGTGGACCTGCGGCATCGCCATCGCCACGCAGCAGGCGATGCCGGCGATGCACAGCAATACCGTCAGCGTATTGGTCGAAAGCTCGAGATCCACGCGAGGCGGCGGCGCGTTGGCGTGATCGCGCACCGTGGCGGTACCGATCTGGGCGCGCAGCAGCAGCAACAGCAGCGTCATCGCCACGGCGCAGAACGCCCCGATGGCGATATGGGTGTAGCGCCAGCCGGCGTACTGGATGCCGAAGGTGATCAGCGGCGGCCAGACCGTGCCGGCGATGTAATTGCCGCTGGCGACGATGGTGACCGCGAGCCCGCGATAGCGCTCGAACCAGTGCGAGGCCTCCGCCATCAGCGGGCCGAAGGTCGCCGACATGCCCAGCCCAATCAGGAAATGCACCGCGATGAACTGCCACAGCGTGGTCGACAGCCCGACCATGACATAGCCGGCGCCGAGGATCGCGATGCTGAGCGAAATCGCCGCCACGATGCCGAAGCGATCGGTTACCCGCCCCATGACGACGCCGCCGAGGCCGAAGCCGAGCATGGTCAGCGTGAACGCCAGCGATACCGCACCGCGGCTGGCGCCGAATTCGGTCTGCACCACCGGCAGGACGACTACGATCGACCACATGCCGACGCTGCCGATCGAGCCGATCAAAAGCGCAATCGCAAGCCTCATCCAGGCCGGGCGCGAGTCCGGAATGAAGGCGGGTGATTCTCTGCGATCTGAGGGGGCGTGCACGGGCCGCAACTTCGTCGCCCGCGGCCTCCGGGTCAAGCAACATTGCCGCAAGATTAGGCATGCAGATGCGGGGGACAGGAGCAGGACCGTCATTCCGGGGCAGCCCGCGGGGCTGAACCCGGAATCTCGAGGTTCCGGGTTCGATGCTGCGCATCGCCCCGGAACGACGATGTGGCCGGGTGTTAACCCTTTCCTAACCATAAACCGGGCAAAAATTGCCCAGTAGCGAGAAGTCGAGTGTCGTCAGCCGCGTAAAACGGGGGAGTACCCGTGGACGCCAGTGCGGTGCCTCACTTTCGAAACGGTGGCCCCTTTGCCGCCGGGCAGGCGTTTGGCACCCGCGACCGGCGTTCGCGGGAGGAAGCAGCTGTTATGGTGGACGTCACGGCGGGTCAGGGCGCGGGCAGGCCGAGCTTTCCGAGTCTCTCTGAGATCGGCACCATCCTGAAACGCGGCGATCTGGCGCTGGCGTTCGGCATCCTCACCATCCTGGTGGTGCTGATCCTGCCCTTGCCCTCGATCGTGCTCGACCTGTTCCTGGCGATCTCGATCACGCTCTCGATCCTGATCCTGATGACCTCGCTGTTCATCCAGGCGCCGCTGGAATTCTCCTCGTTCCCGACCATCCTCTTGATCTCGACCATGCTGCGGCTGTCGCTCAACCTCGCGTCCACGCGGCTGATCCTCTCCCACGGCCACGAGGGCACGGCGGCTGCCGGCCACGTCATCGAGGCCTTCGGCAATTTCGTGATGGGCGGCAATTTCGTGATCGGGATCATCGTGTTCGCGATCCTGGTGATCGTGAACTTCGTCGTCATCACCAAGGGTTCGGGCCGCATCGCCGAGGTCGCCGCGCGCTTCCACCTCGACGCCATGCCGGGCAAGCAGATGGCAATCGACGCCGATCTCTCGGCCGGCCTGATCGACGAGAAGGCCGCGAAAGAGCGCCGCAAGGCGCTGGAGGACGAAAGCGGCTTCTTCGGCGCCATGGACGGCGCCTCGAAATTCGTGCGCGGCGACGCGGTCGCGGGCCTGCTGGTGGTGTTCATCAACATCATCGGCGGCATCATCATCGGCGTCGCCCAGCAGGACCTCTCGTTTGCCGAAGCCGCGCGGAGCTATACGCTGCTCACCGTCGGCGACGGCCTGGTCACGCAGATCCCGGCGCTGATCGTCTCCACCGCGGCCGGCCTGCTGGTTTCCAAGGCGGGCGTCAGCGGCGCCGCCGACAAGGCGCTGATGAAGCAGCTCTCCGGCTATCCGCAGGCGCTCGGCATGTCGGCCGGCGTCATGCTGGTGCTGGCGACGCTGCCGGGCATTCCGATGCTCCCCTTCCTCGCGCTGGGCTCGGGCGCGGCCGCGCTGGCCTGGAATGCACGCAAACAAAAGCGCGCCGCCACGGCCGCTGCCGCTGCCGCCGCGGCAGCTCCCGCCGCCGCCGCTGCTGCCGCGGCGGGCACCGCGGAAGAGCCGATCTCGACGGCGCTAAAGATCGACGATCTCAAGATCGAACTGGGCTATGCGCTATTGCCGCTGGTGAACGGCCCCGACGGCACCGACCGCCTGACCGAGCAGATCAAGGCGCTGCGCCGCTCGCTCGCCATCGAGATGGGATTTGTGATGCCGGCGGTGCGCATCCTCGACAATGTGCAGCTGGAAGCCAACACCTACATCATCAAGATCAAGGAAGTCGACGCCGGCACCGGAAAGATCTGGCCGAACCAGTTCATGGTCATGGATCCCGCCGGCAACCAGGTCAGCGTGCCCGGCATCCACACGACAGAGCCGACCTTCGGGCTGCCCGCGACCTGGGTCGACGCGTCGCTGAAAGAAGAAGCCACGCTGAAGGGCTACACCGTGGTCGACGCCGCCACCGTGCTCTCGACCCATCTCACCGAATTGCTCAAGAACAACATGTCGGACCTGCTGTCCTACGGCGAAGTGCAGAAACTGCTGAAGGAGCTGCCGAAGGAACAAAGCGAACTGGTCAAGGACATCGTGCCGAGCCTGGTCACGATCTCGGGCATCCAGCGCGTGCTGCAATTGCTGCTGGCCGAACGCATCTCGGTCCGCGATCTCTCCACCATCCTCGAAGGCATCGCCGACGCGCTGGCGTTCTCGCGCAACCCGGCCACCATGGTCGAGCATGTCCGCGCCCGGCTGGCGCGGCAGATCTGCGCGCAAAACACCTCGCATAACGGCTACCTGCCGCTGATCGCGCTGTCGGCGAAATGGGAGCAGGCCTTTGCGGAATCCCTGGTCGGCACCGGCGAGGAACGCAGCCTCGCCATGCAGCCTTCGAAACTGTCCGAGTTCATGACCGTGGTGCGCGACCGCTTCGAGCAGGCCGCGCGCGAAGGTGAGGCGCCGGTGCTGGTGACCTCGGCTGCGATCCGCCCCTTCGTGCGCTCGCTGGTGGAGCGTTTCCGTTCGCAGACCACGGTGCTGTCGCAGGCGGAAATCCACCCCAGAGCCCGGCTCAAGACGGTCGGCAGCGTGTGAGCGAAGCGGCCAGGCGGCGGCTTTTTCGCCACAGGCAAATGATTTATTCCCGGCCGAGGATTTGCGGCGATTTCGCACCGCGGCAGGGACGGAATCCATAAAATCTTATAAGATACTGTAATACTTCAAATATTTCTCACAGCTAAGGTGCTGATGCGAAAGTCCGGTCGCGGGCGTTCAACTCTATTCACTGCCTTGTGATCGCATCTGTGGGACCTAAGGGCGAATCCCTACGTTTGCTAGCGTGAGACGTTGAACCTGCCGGCGCGCGATGCCGACGAATGCGCAAAGGCAGGAAGGCGGCAGGAGACTTCCATGAACCACTCGATCTATAGCGCGGATCGCTCGACCCACCTCAAGGTGGTGGTCGTGGCGCTTGTCGCGGGTATCGCGGTGGCGGCCTTCGGAATCTCGGCCCGCACCAGTTCGGATGAGTTCACCCAGACCGCCCACGTCATCAAGGCCGGCAAGCCGGTCGCCGTGACCAACTCCAACATGATGGTGGTGCGCTAACGAAATTTGCGAATTCACGCGGCTCTTTACCAGCCCCCCAAAGTCGCCACGTGGATAATAGAAGACCCCAACTACCCCCAAGTTGACTACCGAAAACGCCCGCTCCCCACGGGCGTTTTCTTTTTGTGACGTAAAGGATAGCTGCGCGTTCTTGCCTGCTTTTCCCTGGCGCGAGGTTCAGCGGGACGGAACGCTCTCGATCAGCTTGCCGATATAGACCGGTGGTGATGTCGGCTTGCCGTCGGACGAGCCACCGCCCTGCTCGATCGTCACCGCATAGGTCGCGTCCTTGATGGTGTCGGCGTCGTAGGACGCCAGCACCGGACGGGAGGTGAACTCACCGCTACCGACCACGCCGAGCGAGCGCGGCCGCTGCAGCTTGTCGGAGATCAGCCATAGCTCGTAGCTCTTGCCGAGCTCTGCGGGGGGACCGACCCTGCGGATCGTGAATCGCCTGGTCGTCCCGTCGACCGTGAGAATGAAGGCGGGCGAGCCGCCGTCCTTCTGCAGCAGCGCGACATATTGGGCCGATGGCGGCGCTGGCAGCGGCGGCGCCTTGACCTCGACCACCTGGGTGCGCGGTTTCGGGCGAAGCGCGTCGGGCAGCAAATCCGGCTGCCAGGCGCCGACCCCGATCATGGCCACCAGCACGGCTGCGATTGCGCTGGTGGCGGCGGCGACGCTGCGCCAGCGCCGCGCCTGGGCGGACAACCGGATCACGTTGGAATTGTCGGCGGCAATGGCCACGGGCGCAACGACCTCCGGCACAGCCGGCGGCGGAGCCGAAGGCGGCTCGGGCAGCACCAGTGGCGCCTGCTGCCCGGACAGTCCCGTCGCGGTTTTGATCCTATCCCAGACTTGCGGGCTCGGCTCGACCGAGCCGACCATCTGGTTCAGCACGCCGAGCCTGAACTCCCACGCCTGCACCATCGCCGTGAAGTCCTTGTCGATGGACATCATGTTCTCGACCTGCGCCCGCTCGTCGGCGTCGAGCGTGCCGAGGGCATATTCCGCGGCGAGCGCGATATGGTCTTCGCTGTAGGCCATCATCTAAAGTCCAGACACTCCCAAATTCCCGGATCTCTAAAGTCCGAGACACTCCCGGATATCCATCATGCTGCGGCGCAGCCAGGTCTTGATCGTATTGACCGGCGTCTCGAACTTGGTGGCCAGTTGCTCGCGGCTCCAGCCGTTGTAATAGGCCAGCAGCACGAGCTTCTGTCGGTCCGGCTCCAGCCGGCCGACGCATTCGAGCAACCGCTTCAATTCTTCGGTCATCTCCCGGCGCGCCAGCGGATCCGGACTGTCGGCGGCCACTTCCATGGCCGTCGGCTCCTCTTCGATCGAGAGCTCGCCCTTCTTGCGCACGACGTCGATCGCCCGGTTGCGGGCTATCGACGCCATCCACGTGATCGGCGAGGCGAGCGCGGGATTGAACTGCCCGGCGCTGTTCCAGATCTTGACGTAAGCCTCCTGAATCACCTCCTCGGCGAGATCCTGTCGGCGCAAGATACGGAGCACCACGCCGAAGAGTTTCGCCCGCGTGGCGGCGTAAAGCCGCTCGAAAGCGGCCTCGTCCCCCTTGGCAACCGCGGCGATCAGCCAGACCAGCTCAGCTGGCGTCAGCATTCAGTGCCCCCAAAATCGCGATGCCCATCGCCTTGTCTACGCAGCCAGGTACCATTTCCGGCCAGTCGTATCATATCCTGCGGCAATGCGGGCCACCAAGTCACCGGAGCCTGCCTGTGGACTTTTGGCCAATAAAAAAACCCGGGCCTGGCGGCCCGGGTTTCTCGACTGATGTCCGGCAAAACCGGCGACGAAAGGCGGTCAGGCCACCACAGCCCCGATGCGGGCGCGCATCAAGCCGATGCTGTCGAGATCGGCCTGTTCGCGGGCGCCTTCCTCGGCGCGTTCGCGGGCCTGGTCGCGCTCGTCGAGCAGCTCGACCTTCTTGAGCTCCTCGAACGCCTCGCTCAACAGGCTCTTGGCGTCTTCGAGCTGGATCCGCAGTTCGTCGGCGGAGCGGGTCAGATTCTCCCGCCGCTGGATTGCGGCCTTGGCGTAGGTCGGATAGGCGAAATGCGAGGGGTCGTTGATCCCGGCGCGCTCCTGCTCCGACTGGATTTCGCGCTCGAGGTCGACCGACATCCGCTGGAAATCGGCGATCATGCCCTCGATCTGGGCGACCCTGCGGCGCTTTTCGTCGACCTGAAATTTCTTCAGGCGGATCAGCGTTTCACGTGACTTCATCGACTCATACTCCCCAGAAGTCCCGATTTGAACGCGGGACAGGACCGGTACCCCTCGGGGGCCCCACCGGTATCGCTAGTTGTGTGGCGCGGATGATGGCCTGACAAAGTTAGCGTTCCGTTTCCAAACCCTGAAGGATTTGCTCAAGTTGCTGGTATCCCTGCGTCAACCCGGTGACCTCGTCCTTGGCCTGGCGCAGAAAACCCTCGAGCGGCTCGTGCAGGCTGATCGCCTCGTCGACCTCGGGGCTGGAACCGGCCCGATAGGCCCCGAGCCGGATCAGCTCCTCCATGTCGGCATAGGTCGCCATCACCTGGCGGGCCCGGGTGATGACGGGCAGATAGGCCGGATCGGCCGATTTCGGCATGGTGCGGGAGATCGATCTGAGGATGTTGATGGCCGGATAACGCCCGCGTTCGGCGATCGAGCGCTGCATCACGATATGGCCGTCCAGGATGCCGCGGACCGCGTCCGCGATCGGCTCATTGTGGTCGTCGCCGTCGACCAGCACCGTGAAGATGCCGGTGATGGTGCCGACCCCGATGCCGGGGCCGGCGCGCTCCAAAAGTCTTGGCAGCTCGGTGAACACCGTCGGGGTGTAGCCCTTGGCGGTCGGCGGCTCGCCCGCCGACAGGCCGATCTCGCGCTGCGACATGGCAAAGCGCGTCACCGAGTCCATCAGGCACAGCACGTCCTTGTTCTCGTCGCGAAAATGTTCGGCAATCGCCAGCGTCAGATAAGCCGCCTGCCGCCGCATCAGGGCCGGCTCATCCGACGTCGCCACCACCACCACCGAGCGCGCCAGGCCTTCATCGCCGAGGTCGTCCTGCAGGAATTCCTGCACCTCGCGGCCGCGTTCGCCGACCAGGCCGATCACCGTGATGTCGGCGTCGACATTGCGCGCCAGCATCGACAGCAGCACCGATTTGCCGACGCCGGAGCCGGCGAAGATGCCGAGCCGCTGGCCGCGGCAGCAGGTCAGGAACGTATTGAGGCTGCGCACGCCGAGATCGAGCGGGGCGCCGACGCGCTTGCGCGAATGCGCCGGCGGCGGCGCATTGCGATAGGGGATCGGCGACGGTCCTTGCGGCAGCGGCCCCTTGCCGTCGATCGGCTCGGCCATGGCGTTGAGCACGCGGCCGAGCCAGTGCGGTGACGGCCGCACCTGGCTCGCAGCATTGGCGATCACGGCGCGGCAGCCGCGCCGCACGCCTTCGAGGCCGGCGAACGGCATCACCACGGCGTTGCTGCCGGAAAAGCCGATCACCTCGGAGGGGATGAAACGATTGCCGCCGGTCTCGATCACGATGCGGGCGCCGACCGACATCGCATGAATGGGGCCCGCGATCTCGACCATCAGCCCGCGCACGCCGACCACGCGGCCGTAGATATTGACGCCGTCGATGTCGCCGATCTGCTCGGCGAGCGCTTTCATTGCGAAAACCTTAAGTTTCTACGCATTGGGGGCCGGACCTTAACTTCGTGTTTACCCGCATCGTTAATCATTACGTCACTGTCTTTGGTGACTGAGAGCGCTCGACCTTCAGAAGGAAGGCTGAGTCGCGGGAGTCGGTTAGGCCCGACTCTTAATGTGGAACTTGAACGGGAACGGATAGCAAAACCTCTCTCAACGCAATGTCTTAGAGCGATTCGACAAAAATTGCACTCAGAGACCTTGCACAGAGGAATCAGATTTTGTTAACCATATGTCGTCAGGATCCGAATCAGTTGTGCAAAGGCGTTTTGAGTGCCGCAAGTGCGGCCGACCTGACGCCCGGAGCGGCGACTATAGGGGACTGGCATGCGCGTTCTGCTGATAGAAGATGACAGCGCCGTTGCGCAGTCGATTGAGCTGATGCTCAAATCCGAGAGTTTTAACGTCTATACGACGGATCTCGGGGAAGAAGGCGTCGATCTCGGTAAGCTTTACGATTACGACATTATCCTTCTCGACCTCAATTTGCCCGACATGTCCGGCTATGACGTGCTCAAGCAGCTTCGGGTCTCCAAGATCAAAACCCCCATTCTGATCCTCTCCGGCCTTGCCGGCATCGAGGACAAGGTCAAGGGTCTCGGCGTCGGCGCCGACGACTACATGACAAAGCCCTTCCACAAGGACGAACTGGTCGCCCGCATCCATGCGATCGTGCGCCGTTCCAAGGGCCACGCCCAGTCGGTGATCCAGACCGGCGATCTCGTGGTCAATCTCGACACCAAGACGGTCGAGGTCGGCGGCCAGCGCGTGCACCTGACGGGCAAGGAATACCAGATGCTGGAGTTGCTCTCGCTCCGCAAGGGTACGACGCTGACCAAGGAAATGTTCCTCAACCATCTCTATGGCGGCATGGACGAGCCGGAGCTGAAGATCATCGACGTCTTCATCTGCAAGCTGCGCAAGAAGCTCGCCAATGCCTCTGAAGGCCGCAACTTCATCGAGACCGTGTGGGGCCGCGGCTATGTGCTGCGCGAGCCGCACGAGGTGGAAGACAGAATTCCCGCCTGATCAAGGTTCTACCCGAGAGCCGGTCAGGCTCTCTCCTCCCAGACTGGACCCCGCCGCGAGGCGGGGTTTTTGTTTGTGCGGCGACGGCTTGCGCCATAAACGCCCGTTTGGGCGTCGGTTCCCGTGACCAATCCGCGTCACTTCCTCAAAAGTTCCCTTGTCGCCTGCAAATTCGTCCCTCGATACCGTGCAACCTATGGACGGTTCGCGATTTGGTTTGTTGGAGAACCAACGTGAACCGCATCTTCAAACCCTTGGTGTTGCTGGTTGCCGTCATCTACTTCCTGGTGGACGCCATCTTCTTGACGGTCGCGAGACCCCTCGCTCGCCGGCTTGCCGGGCTGTGGATTTTCGATCGCCTGCGGGCATGGATCGTGTCGCTGCGGCCCTACCCCACGCTCGCACTGTTCATGGTGCCGGTCGTTACGCTTGAGCCGGTCAAGCCTGTCGCAGCCTATCTGACCGCAACCGGCCACATCATGGGCGGGCTGACGGCCCTTCTCATTGGCGAAATTCTCAAGCTCGTGCTGATTGAACGTCTTTTCTGCATCAGCCGTGCCAAGCTGTTGTCAATTCCGGCTTTCGCGTGGTGCTACGACAAGGTGCGCCAGGCCCGCGAGTGGGTCGAATCCTTCAGGGGATGGCAACGGGCGCGGCGCTTCAGTCTTGTAGCCAGACGTGCCCTTCGCAGTTACATCCTCGAATTGAGGAATTCGCGGAAGCAACAACGGCTTTCCTGGCAGTCGCGCTGATTTGAGCATCGGAACCTAATTTCCGCTAACTGCTTGTGTCCTTTGCCTGCCTCCTCTCCCTGGGATCGGTTTGAGCGACATCCGGATTCCGGCTGTCGATCGACTCATGTCCGCCTTCTTCAGAGATTCGCAATGAGTTTGATCGCCCGAAAAATCTACAACGGACGCACCACGGAAGAGCTGATTGCCTTGCTGAGTGCGGTTTCATCCGCCATTCTGGCGGCGCTGTTGATTGGCGCGCTGTATTTCGGTCGCGACATCTTCGTACCCATTGCCCTGGCAATCTTGCTCAGCTTTGTACTGGCACCGCTCGTCGGACAGCTGCAGCGTGCGCGTATTCCACGAGGTTTTGCGGTCGTAAGCGTCGTCGTTCTGGCCTTCATGGTCATTTTCGGATTGGGCACCTTGATCGCAAATCAGCTGACCCAGCTGGCTGGCGATCTTCCGGTTTATCAATCGACAATGCGAGAAAAGATCAAGTCGGTTCGGGGCGCCACCGCGAGCAGTGGCACACTGGAACGCGCGGCCGACATGCTTCAAGAGCTGAGCAGGGAGCTGGACAAGCCGAAAGACGACAAATCCGCCCGCGGATCCCTCGACCGTCTCGGCGGCTCAAATTCCGCGGGTTCGATAACTCCGGTCCCGGTTGAAGTGCGCCAGCCGGATCCAGGGGCACTGGAAAACTTGCGGAGCTTGATTGCACCGTTGCTGAACCCGCTCGCGACCACCGGCATCATCATCATATTCGTGATCTTCATCCTGATTCAGCGCGAGGATCTTCGAAACCGCCTGATACGGCTCGCGGGCTCTCATGACCTGCAACGAACGACAGCGGCGCTGGACGATGCCGCGACCCGCCTCAGCCGACTGTTCCTTGCTCAATTGATGATCAACGCGACCTTTGGCCTGATCATCGGGCTGGGGCTTTCCTTCATCGGTGTGCCCAGCGCGATCCTGTGGGGCATTCTGGCCGCCGTCCTGCGCTTCGTTCCCTATATTGGCTCGGTGATCTCGGCCGCCTTTCCACTGGCGATAGCCGCGGCTGTCGATCCCGGGTGGACGATGCTCGCCTGGACGCTTGCGCTGTTTCTGGGTGTGGGTCCGGTCGTCAGCCAGGCCATCGAACCGCTGGTCTATGGCCAGAGCACCGGACTTTCCCCCGTCGCGATCGTCGTTTCAGCGACGTTCTGGACGGCGCTGTGGGGACCGATCGGGCTTGTGCTGGCAACGCCATTGACGGTCTGCCTCGTCGTGCTGGGACGTCATGTCGAGCGGCTCGAATTTCTCGATGTGATCTTCGGTGACAGGCCCGCTCTTTCACCGCCGGAAATGTTCTATCAACGGATGCTTGCCGGCGATCCGACCGAGGCCGCAGGAAAGGCCGAGGAATTCCTGAAGGAAAAATCGCTGTCTTCCTATTTTGACGAGGTCGCGCTCAAAGGTCTGCAGCTGGCCCAGGTCGATGCAAAGCGCGGCACCCTGGACCAGGCTCGCATGACCAAAATTCGCGATGCCGTCACCGAGTTTGCCAGCGACCTTTCCACCCAGGATGACTCGATACCGGAGATAGCGTCCCCGACCATGGACGCGGAAGCCGCAGCTGCGATTGAAGCCGTACCCGATACCGCCATCTCCAGCAATTTGCCCGTCGTTCGAAAAACCGATCTTCCCCTCAGCTGGCAGGGCGAGGCTCCAGTGCTTTGCCTGGCCGGGCGCACCCTCCTCGACGAAGCCGCCGCGGTGCTGTTTGCGCAGCTTTCCAATGCTCACGGTCTGGCTGCCCGGGTTGAACCCGCGGTTGCGCTTTCGACGACCAATATCCTGCGGCTGGAGACCACCGGTGTCGCAATCGTCTGCCTGTCTTACCTCGACGCGAGCAGTCCCGCCCATATGCGGTACTCGGTTCGGCGCCTTCGCCGCAGGTTGCCCAAGGCCACCATCCTGCTCGGCTGTTGGGCCGAGGATATCGACAAGGATTCCCTGGAAGCGTTGCGGGAGACCGCCAAGGCCGACCTGGTGGCGGGGAGCCTGCGTGAGGCCATGATGATTTGCCGAACGAGCGCAGGCGTGCAGGAAATCAATCAGGAGCCTGATATCGTTGCTGGCTCCTCTGGAGTCGCGTAGCGAAAATTCCAGGTCGGTGCGAGGCGGCGAACGCCGCACGATGCTGTGAAATGACCGGCTTTCGCTTGCCTCGCTGCCTCCAAATGATGGAGACTGGTCGTTGCAGGAAACTCCCCGAATCGCGCAGGGACTGAAAACCATGAAACGTTCGCGCCGCGTCGTTCTGACCATGATGGGGACTGCAGCCGTGGGCGCGGTCTCCATGGGCTTTGTGCCGCGGGAGGGTTGCGGCCCCGGCCTCACCGTCGTGCCAGGCCCGGACGGTCGGCCCTATTGCCGCGCGATCTATGGCGGCTTCGGCGGCGTGCCGCGCGGTTTTCGCGGCCACGGCCATGGCGGACATCCTCACGGAGGCGGCTAGCAGCCGTCCATGCAGCGCATCGCCTGTCCCGAGCGCGACGATTGGCGCCAGACCGCCGAAGGCGCGGGCTTCGATTTTCATACCCTTGACGGCGAGCGTTATTGGGACGAGCGCGCCTATTATGCCTTCACGCTGGACCAGATCGAGCGCGGAATCGAGGGACCTACCGGCGAAATCGACGCCATGTGTCTCGAGCTTGCCGGCCGCGCGATCGGCGACGAAGAAATCCTGCGCCGCCTGAAGATACCGCAAGCGTTCTGGCCACTGATCTCCGAAAGCTGGAATAGCGACGAAGGCAGCCTCTACGGCCGGCTCGATCTCGCCTTCGACGGACGGGGACCGGCGAAACTGCTGGAATACAATGCCGATACCCCGACCTCGATCTTCGAGGCGGCGGTGTTTCAATGGACCTGGCTGGAGCAGGCGATCGAACGGCACATCATCCCGCCGCACGCCGACCAGTTCAATTCCATCCATGAGCGCCTGATCGAAGCGTGGAAAAAGTTTGGCAGCGAACGGCACCTTCATCTCGCGGGGATGATCGAAAGCACCGAAGACGCCGGCACGCTGGCCTATCTCGAAGATACCGCAAGGCAGGCCGGCCTGGGGACGACGTCCATCGACATCGAACACATCGGATGGCGCGACGACGGCGGCTTCGTCGATCTCGACAACCGCGACATCGAACTCGCCTTCAAGCTCTATCCCTGGGAGTGGATGTTTCACGACGAGTTCGGCAGCCGGCTCGCCAGGGCGCCGACGCGCTGGATCGAGCCGCCATGGAAGGCGATCCTCTCCAACAAGGGCATTCTTCCGCTGCTGTGGGAGATGTTTCCGAACCATCCCAATCTGCTGCCGGCCTATTTCGAGGATGACCCGAACGCGGCCAGCCTCGGTACCTCGTTCGTGCGCAAGCCGCTTTATTCGCGCGAAGGCGCCAATGTCACCCTGGTCAGCGGCGGCACCACGATCGTGCAGCAGGAAGGGCCCTATGGCGCCGAGGGTTTCATTCGCCAGGCGCTGGCACCGCTGCCGAATTTTTCGAACCAGTATCCGGTGATCGGCAGCTGGCTGGTCGATCACGCGCCCTGCGGGCTGTCGATCCGCGAGGACGAAAATCCGGTCACCGGCAACACGTCACGGTTTTTGCCGCACGCGATCCTTTGAAAGCGCTTTTGCTTCAGCGCGCCGAAGCCACGGCTTTCAGCGTCGGCGTCATGCCGGAGCGGCCCCGATCGGCATTCAGCCGGTACAGCCCGCGCTTCTCCGGATAGGGTTTGAAGGCGTCGGTGATCCCGACCACGGATTCGGCGGCGCCGAGCAACAGCACGCCGTCGGTATCGAGCAGCCGCGCCAAACGATCGAAGATCCCGACCTTGGTGTCCTGGTCGAAATAGATCAGGACGTTGCGGCAGAAGATCACGTCAAAGGTCCCGAGATGGGAAAAGTCCTGCAGCAGATTGAGCTGCCGGTGCTGCACCATGCCGCGGATATCGGCGTTGAGCTGCCACAGCTCGCCGATTTGCGTGAAATGCTTGACCAGCATCTGGATCGGCAGGCCGCGCTGCACCTCGAACTGGCTGTAGATTCCGGCCTTGGATTTCTCCAGCACTTCCTGCGACAGGTCGGTGGCGACGATTTCGACGCGCCAGCCGGAAAGGCCGGTGAATTGCTTCACGCACATCGCGATCGAATACGGCTCCTGTCCGGTGGAAGAGGCCGCGCACCAGATCCGCAGCGAGCGCCGGCCGGCGCGCGCCTGCACCAGCGCCGGGAAGATCGTCTCCCGCAGATGATCGAACGGAATCTTGTCGCGGAAGAAAAAAGTCTCGTTGGTGGTCATCGCCTCGACCACCTCCGACATCAACGCCTCGGCGCCGGACTTGATCTTCGCCACCAGCTCGGCGATCCCCGGCAGTCCCGATTTTCGCGCCAGCGGGATCAGCCGGCTTTCGACCAGATATTGCTTGTCGGCGGACAGGTCGAGGCCGGAACGCTCCTTCAGGAACTTGCGCAGAAACTCGTAGTCCAGCGGCGTCACGAGCGATCTCCCGCGAACAGCCGGACCAGTTTCGGCGCGATCTGGTTGAGCGGCAGGATCGCGGCGCAAATGCCGGCATTGGCGGCCGCACCCGGCATTCCCCACACCACGCTCGAGGCTTCGTCCTGGGCGATCACGCTGCCGCCGGCGGCGACGATCTCCTTGCCGCTGCGCATGCCGTCGGAACCCATGCCGGTCAGCACCACCGCCAGAACGCCGGCCTGCCAGATGTCGATCGCGGAAGCGAACAGGGGATCGACCGCGGGCTTGCAGAAATTGACCGGCGGCCCGTCGTCGAGCGCGATCGCGGCATCAGTGCCATGGCGGACGACGCGCATGTGGCGGCCGCCCGGCGCGAGATAGATCCGGCCGGCCTTGACGATCTCGCCATCGACGGCCTCGTGCGCCGGCCGGCGGCTCGAGCGCGCCAGATGCTCGGCGAGGATGGTGGTGAAGGTCGGCGGCATATGCTGGGTGATCAGCACCGGGAAGCGGTCGATCACCGGACCGATGTCGGTGACCAGCGTCATCAACGCCTGCGGGCCGCCGGTCGAGGAGCCGATCACCAGCGCGCGCGGCGCCTGGGTGCTGAAGGCACGGCGCATCAGCTGCGGTTGTGCAACCGCGGCCAGTTGCGGCCGGTGCGACGGCTCACGCTGCGAAGTGAGCGCGGGCGCCAGCGGCGGCGACGAAACCGGCGCGGGGCGGCGGACCTTGGCGCCGAGGTTGCGGATCTTCTGGATCAGGTCGTGGTGAAAGATTTCGGCGGCGCCGGCTTCGCGGGTGCTTTCGGGCTTCGGAATGTAGTCCGAGGCGCCGAGCGAGAGCGCCTTGAAGCTGATCTCGGCGTTGCGGCGGGTCAACGTCGAGGCCATGATGATGATGAGGTTGCGCTTCTTCGCCAACAGCTGGGGCAGCGCGGAGATGCCGTCGAGTTCGGGCATTTCGATGTCGAGCACGGCGACGTCGGGATTGACGCGCTCGAGCTGGTTGACGGCGTCAAGCCCGGTGCGCAGCGATGCCGCGACCACCATGTCCGGTTCGGCCTCGACCCAGCGCGAGATCAGCCCCCGGATCACGACCGAATCGTCGACCACCATCACCCGCAGCGGCTCCTGTCGAGTCGAGCTCGGCAGGGCGGAGGAACTTGTCAACGTCACACTCATCACTCACCGGGTCAGGCTGAAAACGGCATACTTGAGACGATAACGCCGAAGGCATTCAGCCGCCGGATCGAAGACAGACAGATCAGATCAGACCGACTTCCTGGAACTTCGCGGTCACGATGTCCTTGTCGAACGGCTTCATGATGTATTCGTTGGCGCCCGCATGCAGCGCGCGCGCGATATGCGCGACGTCGTTCTCGGTGGTGCAGAACACGACCTTGGGCGCGTCGCCGCCGGGCATGCGGCGCAGATTGCCGAGGAACTCGTAGCCGTCCATGATCGGCATGTTCCAGTCCAGCAGGATGGCGTCCGGCAATCCGCGCTTGCAGACTTCCAGCGCCTTCTCGCCGTCCTCGGCCTCGATGATCTGGAAGTCGAGCCCTTCCAGGATGCGCCTTGCGACTTTTCTGATGACGCTCGAATCATCCACTACGAGACATGTTCTCATTTCAGCCTCTACTTCTTCTAATCCCTGACGGGACGTTTCGATTCCAACAGTGGTACTGCCCGCCGCCGGCCTTATGCCGCCAGCATGTCGGGCACGATTTCGAGGACGCGATCGACGTCGAGGACGACCATGAGCTGGCCGTCGAGACGGTGGACGCCGCCGGCGAGCTTGGCCATGCGGGGATCGAGGTTGACGGGGTTGTCCTCGCGACCGTTATCGGGCAGCCGCAGCACTTCGCCGATCTGGTCGATCAAGAGCCCATAGGATTCGCCGCGCAGGTCGACGCCGACCGCCATCGGCGGCTTGCCGTCGTCGTTTTTGGGCAAGCCGAGGCGGGCGCGCATGTCGACCACGGTGACGATGCGGCCACGCAGATTGAGCACGCCCGCGATCTCCGCCGGCGACAGCGGCACCCGGGTCAGCCGCTCCGGCATGAACACGTCCTGCACGCGGGAGATCGGCAGCCCGAACAATTGGCCGCCGATCATCGCGGTGACGTATTCGGCGACGGTGCCTTCACTCGGATTGATTTTGCTGGTCATGCTCCGGTCCCCTATGCCGCCGCCCGATGGACTTCGGCAGTCTGTTCCTTCAGCGCCGCTATCAGGCCGGGACGGTCGAACTTGGCGACGTAATCGTAGAACCCAGCTTGCCTGCCGCGCTCAATCGCCGCCGGCGACACCATCGAGGACAGCGCGATGATCGGCAGCGAACTCAGATGCGCGTCCGCCCGGATGACTTCCGCGAACTCAAAGCCGTTCATGTCGGGCATTTCGATGTCGGTCAGGACCACGTCGAAGACCTGTCCCGAGCGCAACACGGTGAGGCCCTCCTGGGCGTTGGGGGCAACCCGGACCTTGTAGCCCGCGGCCTTCAAGACCGGCGCCAGCATGTTGCGGAAGAACGCGCTATCGTCGACCAGGAGGATCGACTGCGCCGAAGCCGACGGCGTCATCTCCTTGCGGGTGAACCAGTCGGGGAACGCCATCGGCAGGAAGTGGCCGACGTCGATCACCTCGGTGGCCTGGCCCTTGATCACGGCGGAGCCCAAAATGCCGGCTTCCGAGCCGCCAACCTCGATGTTGAGCCGCTCCTCGACGATGTCGATGATCTCGTCGACCACCAGCCCCATCGAACGGCGGTCGTCGGCGAACACCAGGATCGGCTGCGAGCCCGAGGTCTGGACGCTGACGCCGGCCATCTGCACCAGCGGCATCAATTGCTCGCGGTACTGCACCATGTAGCGACCGTTGGAGAGCTCGATCTTGTCGGTCGGCAATTCCTCCAGCCGGGTGACGAGGCCGAGCGGCACCGCCTTGGGCTGGTTGGTGCCGGCGCGGAACACCAATAGCGAGGTCAGCTGCTCCGCGGCGGATGCACGCGAAGCGGCGTTCTCGTCGGCTATCTCATGGGAGGCCGAGCCCGCGGCGCCGAGCGCCCTGGCAATGCCGTTGGGGTCGATGATCATGATCACGGCGCCGTCGCCCAGGATGGTATTGCCGGAGAACATGTCGATGTGGCGCAGTTTGGTGGACATCGGCTTGACCACGATTTCTTCGGTGTGAAACACGCCGTCGACCACGATGCCGAAGGTCTGGCTGCCGACTTGCGTCACCACGATGAAACCGTTCTCCGGATCGGAGGAGGAGCCGTCGTCGATCTTCAGGAGCTTCTTGAGGTGCATCAGCGGCAGTAGCTTGTTGCGCAAGCGCAATACCGCGGTGTCCTTGATGCGCTCGATGCGGTGCTCGGAATTGGCGCGAGCCCGCACCAGTTCGACCACCGAGAGCTGGGGAATGGCAAAGCGGTCGCCGGCGGCTTCCACGATCAAAGCGGAGACGATGGCCAAGGTCAGCGGGATCTTGATGGTAACGCTGGAGCCTTCGCCGGCCACCGACTTGACGTCGATGGTGCCGCCGATCTGGTCGATATTGGTGCGCACCACGTCCATGCCGACGCCGCGGCCGGACACCGAGGTGACGGCGGCCGCCGTCGAGAAGCCCGGCGCGAAGATGAACTTGTGGATCTGGGCTTCGGTCATCTTCTCCAGATCGGCCTCGTTGACGAGACCTGAGGAGATCGCCTTGGCCTTGATCTTCTCGGTGTTGAGGCCTCTTCCGTTGTCGGCGATGCAGATGATGATGTGGCCGCCTTCGTGATAGGCCGACAGTCTGATGGTGCCCTGCTCGGGCTTGCCGTTGGCCGCCCGCTCGGCCGGCGTCTCCAGGCCGTGGTCGGCGGAGTTGCGCACCATGTGGGTCAGGGGATCCTTGATCAGGTCGAGCACCTGGCGGTCGAGCTCGGTGTCGGCGCCGTGCATCTCGAGTTCGATCTGCTTGCCGAGTTCGCCCGAGAGGTCGCGCACGATGCGGGGCAGCTTCTGCCAGGCATTGCCGATCGGCTGCATCCGCGTCTTCATGACGCCTTCCTGCAGCTCGGCGGTGACGTTGGAGAGCCGCTGCAGCGGCACCTTGAACTCGGTGTCCTCGTTGCGGCGGGAGATCTCCAGGAGCTGGTTGCGGGTCAAAACCAGCTCCGAGACCATGGTCATCAGGTGTTCCAGGGTATCCACATTGACGCGGATCGACTGGTTAGCGACCTTGTCGGCTTCCTGGACTTCCTCGGCGGCGGCGGACTTGGCGAGGACAGGTTTGGCGGGTTTGACGGCAGCGGGTTTTGCTTCCTTGGGAGCCGGGGCGCCTTTCTCGGACGCGGGCGCCACTACGGGGGCTGCGGCCACTATCGGCGCTGCTGCCGGCGCCGGGGCCAGTTCGATCGGGGTCTCGCGGAAGGCGCGCTCCAGTTCATCCAGCGACACCTCGCCCGGACGCAAGGCCCGCTCCAGCACCTGCGGCACCAGGGTGCCCTGCGCCACCGCGGGGGCAGCGGCCACGGGCTCCGGGGCGATCGGTGCGGACGCAGCCGACATCGCTGCCACGCCACGCTCCACCATGGCCTGCAATTCGTCGATCAGGTCCTGGTCCGAACCATCCGGCTCCGCTTCCGTCGCCTCGAGCTGGCCCAGAATTTCCTTGATGCGGTCGATTGTGGTGAGGATCAGCGTAACCGCCTGCCCGGTCACCGGCATGCCGTCGCGGAATTTGCCCATCAGGGTCTCGGCGGCGTGCGCCAGCGCTTCCAGCCGCGGCAATCCCAGAAAGCCGCAGGTGCCCTTGATGGTGTGAACAAGGCGGAAAATGTTGTCGAGTATCTTGGCGTTGTTCGGCTCCTGCTCGAACCGGACCAGCTGGTTGTCTACGGTGTCCAGGCTCTCGCCGGTCTCCGTCAGAAACTCCCGCAACAGATCATCCATGAAACACGCCTTCGAACGCACGGGCGCGCGATTTCGACACGCCTTTCAGAGTTCGGCCAGCATCTCTGCAAACCGTTTAATATTGGTTGAGTAATTGGAAAAGAACGGGATCAACAAATAGATAAGACGCCTCACGGAAATCCGATCGGCGCCTTTAAACCATTGGTTAACCATATTCGCGGCCGAAGGCCCCGTTAAGCGGCGGTCACGACCACCGCCTCGCCCTCAACTGCGAGCTTCACATTCAGCCCGCAGGCCTGCGCCAGGAGCCTGGTGTAATAAGGCTGCACCGCATGGGCGTCGACCGAAGCCGTCGAGCCGGAACTCAGGAGATCGGCGATATTTTGCGGCAGGCGAGCGTTGAGCCCGCTGGCGGTGACGCGAAAGCCGATCTTCTCGCCTTCGCCGACCGAATCGACCGTGAGCACGCCGCCGCGCGGGATGGTCTGCTGGGCGATCACCAGCATGTTGAGCAGCAGCTTGACCCGGTTCTTCGCCAGCAATATGCGCGGCAAGTTCCATGCGATCGTGGTCTTGCCGTCCTCAAGGTGTCCCCGCGCCATGGTCTGCGCGTCGCCGAGATCGATCTGCGCGCCCGACGATCCCGCCGCGCCAAACGCCAGGCGACAGAACTGCAGCCGCGCCGAGGCGGTCCTGGCGCTCTTGCGGATCAATTCGAGCGCGAATTCGCGATCTTCCGGCTTGGGATTGTCGTCGAGCACCTCGAGCCCGTTGACGATGGCGCCGACCGGACTGATGAGATCGTGGCAAACCCGCGAACACAGCAGCGCGGCCAGTTCGAGCGCATCGGGGGCGGAGCCTAAAGATGGGGTGCCAGACATCAGGTGTTCCTGTAAATCCGCTTGTTAGCGCGGACCAAGGCGAATCACGCATGCTTGCGGGCTTGATACACTGCCGATGCGCGGACTGCCAACAAATGGCGGGCAACGCCGAGGGAAAGACCAACAGCCTATGAGATCCGCCAATGAATGAGGCACGTTCACACGCCCCCGCGATCGACCGCGCGGCCGCCGCCGCCCTGATGGGTCCCCTGACCGATCTCGTGATCCAGGCCGGCGCGGCCATCCTTGCCGTCAATCGTGGCGCGATGAGGATCGAGGGCAAGCTCGACGGATCGCCGGTGACGGAAGCCGATCTCGCCGCCGACCGGATCATCGCCGAAGGCCTCGCGCGGCTCGCGCCCGACATCCCGGCGCTATCAGAGGAGCGCGTCGATCTGGCGCGGCCGCCTTATCACGGCAGCTTCTTCCTGATCGATCCGCTCGACGGCACCAAGGAATTCGTCGCCGGCCGCGACGAGTTCACGGTCAATCTCGCGCTGGTGACGAACGGGACGCCATTATTGGGCATCGTCGGTGCGCCGGCGCTCGGCTTGATCTGGCGCGGACTGGTCGGACAGGGCGCGGAACGGCTGAACACCCGTGCATCCTCCGCAGCCAAGCCGATCCATACCCGCGCCTATCCCGGACGCGGTGCGCCCTGGGTCGTCGCGGTCAGCCGCTCGCATCTCGACAGCCGCAGCGAGGCCTTTATCGCCGAGCGGCCCGGTGCTGTCCGCGAAATCCTGGGCTCGGCGGTCAAATTCGGCCGGGTCGCGGAAGGCGCGGTCGATATCTATCCCCGGCTCGCGCCGACTTCCGAATGGGATGTCGCCGCGGGCCACGCCGTCGTCACCGCGGCCGGCGGCAAGATCACCGATGCGCAAGGTGCGAGCTTGCAATTCGGCCGGGGAGGCAACGGCTTCATCGTGCCGGAATTCATTGCCTGGGGCGATCCGTCAGCCGTGGCCTGATACCAGTGCATCCTTTCGATTTCGTCATGGCCGGGCGTGTCCCGGCCATCCACGTCTTTGCCGCATCAAGCAAGAAAGACGTGGATGCCCGGGCACAGGCGAGCGGAAGCGACGCCGTCCTTCGGACGGCTATGCCCGGGCATGACGAGGTCGTGGCTACTCCGCCAGTTCCAGCAGCAACGCCTGCCAGCGCGCGTTCGCTTCCCGCAGGACGTGCTCGGGATCGGCGGCGAAGGCGTCGCGGCTTTGCTCGCGGCTGAACAGATAGAGCCGCCGCCCGGAAATCAGCCAGAAGCGGGGATTGCCGGCCACCGTGACCCCGCGCGCGACGTCGATCGGGTCGTAGCCGCCGAATTGGGGCCCATAAATGTCGGGATGGGCGACAAAGGCGGCGCGATTGCCCTCGTTGCAGAAGCGCCAGACCGCCCCCGCCTCGGAGGCCTCCAAGTCCTCCACGCCGAGTTCAGGGCGCGCATCGACGAAATAGGCGACGGGATCGAAGCCCTCGATGGCCAGTCCCGAAAAGCGGTTCACGACCACGCGCTCGGTGGTGGCCGCCTGCGCCGCGGGCCCGACCAGGACCTGCGCGGCAAGGCCGGCCAGCAGGGCGATCAAGGCCATTCCGGGGCGAAAGCCGGTTCTGGGCCGGTTGCGGTTTCTTTCCTGCCGTTGTGCCGTCATAGTTGATGCCGATAACATCCGAGTCGGGGGACACTGGGCGCGAGCTTGAGCCATGCCTGTTGGCATCAGGTTAAGGCCGCGGCCAGGTTTCGATACGCAGGGGTTCTTTTATGACTTTCGCATCCCGCCTTGCCGCCGCGGCGCTCGCTGCGCTGGTATGCGGCATCGTGCCCGTGGCCGCCCAGCAGGCGCCGCCACCAGACCTGCCGCCGCCGCAGCGCCAGCCGAGCCCGTATACCTACGGGCCGGACGAACTGGTCAACGCCGGGCACAAATTCTTCGGCAATGTCTCGCGCGGGCTCGCCTCGATCATCGAAAAGGCGGTCAGCCAATGGGGCCTGCCGAACGGCTATGTGCTGGGCGAAGAAGGCTCCGGCGCCTTCGTGGCCGGACTGCGATATGGCGAGGGCACGCTCTACACCAAGAATGCCGGCGACCTCCGGGTCTATTGGCAGGGACCGTCGGTCGGCTTCGACTGGGGCGGCGACGGCGCGCGCACCATGACGCTGGTCTACAATCTTCCGGCCACCAACGCGATCTACCAGCGCTTCGTCGGCATCGACGGCTCGGCCTATATCATCGGCGGCTTCGGAATGACCGCGCTGACCGCCAACAATATCGTGCTGGTGCCGATCCGCTCCGGTATCGGCCTGCGGCTCGGCGCCAATATCGGCTATCTCAAATATACCCCACGGGCGACCTGGAACCCGTTCTGACGGTCGCCCTGCGCGCCTCCGGTTACGGATTCACGTTAACGCGGCATTAGGCTGGCGTTTACCCTGTGCCCCATGGCATTGTGAGTTTAAGTTTTCTCTTCATGGGGAGTGCGTGCTGATGATCGAACCGATCATGTATCTGGCGATCGGTTTTCTGATCTCGATGCTGTTCGGGCTGATGATCGTGCCACTGGTGCATAACCGCGCGGTGCGGCTGACGACCAAACGCCTCGAGGCCGCGACGCCGTTGTCGATGGCCGAAATCCAGGCCGATAAGGATCAGCTGCGCGCGGAATTCGCGATGTCGGCGCGGCGGCTCGAGATGAGCGTCGACCAGCTCAAGAACAAGACCACCAGCCAGCTCGCCGAACTCGGCAAGAAGACCGACGCCATCAACCGCATGAAGATCGAGCTCGGCGAGAAGAACGCCGCGATCTTTTCGCTGGAAGCGCGCGAGAAGGCGGTCAAGGAACAGCTGCGCGCCACCGAAGAGGAATTCACCGCCAAGACCGGGGCGCTGCGCGACGCCGAGCAGGCGCTGAAGGACAAGCAGAACGAACTTTCCAAGATCAACGCCGAACTGTCCGACCGTTCGATGATGGCGGAGAGCCGGCAGGTCGAACTGGTGGCGGTGCGCGCCCAGATCGACGAACTCAAGAACCGCGTCGGCGACGCCGAAAAGGAATTCGCCGCGACGCAGGCGCGGCTGGCGCAGGAGCGCTCAGAATCCGAGAAGGCGACGCAGGAGCTCAACGAGGCGCGCGGCCGGGTCGAGAATCTGAGCCAGCGCGTCACCGATCTCGACCGTCAGCTGATCGTTCAGGTCAAGGAAGCCGAGATGCTCGGCAACCGCGTCAACGATCTGGAGGCGCGGCTCGGCACCCAGGGCAAGCTGCTGGCTGAGCGCGATTTCGAAAACAACCAGCTGCGCCAGACGGGCGAGGCCTCCGAGCGCACGATCAAGGAGTTGCGCGCCGAAATCGCAGGCCTGAGCGAGGGCGGCAAATCGCCGGCGCTGGAGAAGCTGAAGACCGAGAAGGCCGCGGTCGAGGAACAGCTGCGGATCGCGCGCGACGAGCGCGCCAAGCTGCAGCGCGACATCAACGCGATCCAGCAGCAGGCCGAAAGCTCGTGGGCGACCGAGCGCATGGAAAACGCGCTGCTGCGCGAACGCATCAACGACATCGCCGCCGAGGTGGCAAAACTCGCGATGCAGCTCGAGGGACCGAATTCGCCGATCGAAGCCATGCTGGCCGCCAGCGACCCGGCGATCCCGGCCAAGCCTGCAAAACCCGCCAACGGCACGGCTGCCAATGGCGCGGCCCCAACAGTCCCTTCCGAAGGCGGCGGCACGCTCGCCGAGCGGATCCGGGCGCTGCAGTCGCACGCCTCACGCGCCCGCCAGCATGGCACCTGACGCCTTTGGCTTGACACAGGTCACCCGCACTCCGTAAATCGCGGCATCCGACGACGACGCGCAGGATCCAGCCGGACGATGATCGGCCTTTGATTTTGCACGAAAATCCCGGGCGCATAGCTCAGCGGGAGAGCGTTCCCTTCACACGGGAGAGGTCCAAGGTTCGATCCCTTGTGCGCCCACCAGAACAGTCAATAAAATCAGATACTTTTCCAATCGAGGCACACCGGCGTCTGTCGTCGATTGGCACCTGCACGCAGAACGAAGCATGAAACGCCGTGCACTTCCGTGCAAAATCCGTGCAGTGAGTTCGCGTGGTGTTCTTATCCGTTAATTCCTTTTGAAGGTGAGCAATATTGACCACCGACTCGGAACCCGGGGGGCGCAAGCTGGCTGCATCACCGTTCCTTTCCTCGGCATCCATCGGTGACAGAGAGTGTTGCGCTCCCGCCTGATCTAAAGCGACGCTCATGACTATTCAGCGACCACCTTGCCCTAAGTGCAAAGCAACAATGATGCTGGCACGCGTCACCCCCGGACCCTCCCGTTTTGACATACGGACGTTCGAATGCCCTGCTTGTGATCTGGTCCATAAGATGAAATCACTTGAAATGGCAGGCTGGTTCCGAGGTGAATTGCACGCGCCGATGTAGTGCCCCAATAGATCGGCTTGAACCGAGCAACCATAGGCGCATATCCATAGGATGACCGTCCGCGACCATTGGGTCGAAAGTCTTAGGTGTCCGCAGTGCGGCAAGATCGGCCAAGCCGAGCTTTCGATGGCGGATGGTAAGTCGTGGGCGGTGCAGATGGATAGCATCCCCAAGGGATTCAAGGTTATCCAGTCCGAGAACAGCAGCAACTTTTACTGCAATTCCTGCGACCGGCCGGTTGAGCCCTAGTCATCATGTCCAGTGACGAGTCAGCCAAATTCCGCAGGCAAGCCGAGGAAGCGCAAGAGCATGCAGCCAAGTCGGTCAGTCCGATCGAGAAGGAAGCATCGCTCCGGATTGCCGAGGAATGGCTAAAGCTCGCGTTATCGGCTGATGGCAGGAAGTAAGGCCCGCTGGGCTTCGTGAATTTGTTTGCGGGTTAGGCCAATGTCTGCAGCGGTTGGCTTAGAATTCCGGTTTGAAACTCTAGGAAGATTGTCGCCGTTCCTAGCTACCTCGCCCCGCTCTTGCGCCCCGTCGTATTCGTCGGCTAGCCGGCGTTCTGCGTATCGGGCGGCGTACCGAAAAAGCTATTATTTCTATATTTCTTGCGGCGGTAAGGCCCGCGTCAGGGCATAATAGTAGTTCGATTGCCGTTTCGTGGCGGTCGCAAAGGTAGGCCGCCTCAGTCGGCGTAGTCAAAGAACCGTTCTAGTCGAGTGAACAATTTTCCCGTTCGATCGTCTTACAATCAGGCGGCCACTGGAAGGGTTGCTCCGTTTTCACGATTCGAGCGGTTCCGATGTGTGACAAGTGTGTCGAAATCGACGGCAAGATCGACCACTACCAGCGACTGGCAGACAGAATTATCGATCAACGCACCATCGATGGGATCAAGAAATTGATTGAGGAGATGAAGGCCCAGAAGATGGCACTTCACCCTGAGCAAACGCAGTAAGGCCGCCTCAGTTAGCCGCCTCCTTCACCCCTGATCGTTTCCAAGAAGCCTGCGCCCGTCGTATTCGTCGGCTAGCCGGCGTGACTTAAAGAAACGGCCCAGCACCGGGGAGGCACTGAGCCGCTTGGAAGAGTGCCTTCGGGGGTCGGCACGTCTCATTAAATCGTCAAGCTGGGATTGGTTCCCCGCTGTGTGACTCCCTGCACATTATTCTCCTTCGGAACCTTTACACTGGCAGCCTGTTACTTTGCTAGCAGAGGTCGGGATATCATGGGCACGCGCTGGTTATACGTCGCTGCGATTTTCTTGGCATTGGCTTCGCAAGCCAAGGCGGGCGAATTTCATCGCGTGTCGTGCACGATTGTTCGGTTTTACGTCGCGAAATATTCAGCGCCGGCCGCAGAGGCGTGGGCGAGGAACAAGGGCGCTTCCGAAACTGAGATTGAAGCGGCCCGGCGTTGCATCAAGGACTCGCCTGTTCAAACGGCCATGAGTACAACGCAGCGCTAATTGGTCACCAATGGAACACAAGGGCATTCCGTACCAGATCGTGCAAACAGCCAGCCCTAGAGGTTGGAGATGGACCGTGCAGCTAGACGATGACAGAACCAAGACCGGCACCTCGTTCTCAAAAGGGACCGCTATTTTCCAAGCGGTGACAGTAATTGATAAAGCCTTAGGCGCACCGTTCAACGGACTCTAAGGCCGACTCGCGCCGCCGACCACCGGCTATCCGGTGCTCAATCCCAATTTTGAAACTACCCAAACCCGCAAGCGCACAGCGGGATTTTTTGTGCGCGAATCCAGCCGCAATAAGCGGCTCAGAGTAGAAATGCCTATCAACAGCAATAAACAGATTTGTATCGATGACCTTAGCGCCGGCATGAAACGTTCGGCAAATTGGCGGCGTGGACTTCAGGCAAAATTTCCTGATGACTCTCGCAATGGGCGAGCCGCTGAACGACTCGATCGGTTGGCCAGCGAGATTAGTGACCTGTCCGACGAATCTTGGAAACGACTAGAGCAGCATTACAATTGGGCTTCAGCAAAATGGTCCGATGCCGTTTCGCAGGCATCCCGACAAGTTGCCTTCCGCAATGTCGATGACCTTCCGGCCTTTGTCGAACGACTCGTTAGCATCTTGTCCCAGCCGAGCATTGCCGCGTAATGGCGTCTTCACCTTCTCCGGCCGCCGAACCCGTTCTGCTCAAGCAATACAAATTGCTTGGCGCCGTTATTGACGCGCCATGGGCAACGAGTCTGGACCACAAAATAACGCGGCACGTGATCGAAAGGTATTATGCGAAATTTGGAAACGCTCGCGTCAGTCTGCGCTATTTAGAAAGAGCAACCGGTTCTGAGCGAAACAAAATCATTCCATCTTTGCGCCGCATCATCGAAAACGGCGTAATCAGTATCATCCGTCAAGGCATTGGTACCCGGCCAACCGAATACGACCTGAACTTCGATTTTACATCGAAGATCCCTAGCGGTGCCCTAGAGGGCACCTCTACTAGCGGTGCCCTAGAAGGCACCTCAAGTGGTGCCCTAGAGGGCACCTCTACGGCCTCTAGCGGTGCCCTACAGGGCACCCAAACATACCTACGTAACATGTCTACAGACATGCTTACGGTAGGGATGAATGAAGATACCCCAGCCGTGCCTACGGCACCGCCCGTGACCGATGCCGGCCGCCGCTGCCGCAAGAGCCGCTACAGGCCCCCACAGCGCTGCCCCGGCCGCCGTGCCGCCAGCCGCACGTCACTGCAAACATCGGTGTCGAAACCAACGGCGCGTATTCCAGTCCTACCGGTGTACCCGGAGCGGCCGAAGGCGGCATTATCGGTAACGGCACCTACAACAAGGATAGCGTTGTAGCTCGCTACGCTGGCGGCGGCAGTATCGCGCTTGCCGGTGGTGAGGCCGTAACACGAGCGTCCAGCGTCAATGCCAACACGATGGGCGCTCTTAGCTATATCAACAAGAATGGCAGAGCACCTAGCAACGACAACAGTAACTTGGAACGCATCATGGCTCAAGGGTTCAATGGGCAGACTTCGGCGATCGTCGAAGCAATCGGCGGCTTGTCCGATCGAATGAAGCGCCTTGAGGACGTCACTAGGCAAGGCAACTCGCAACGGCGGGTGCCGGGTATGAAGGCGGCTTAAGCGGAAACAGAACGGCCGGGCCGACACCGGGCCGTTGCGTTTTGGTCGTTTTGACCAAGCTGCGCTGATCGGCAAGCGCCGGTCCGCTCTAAGTTCTCAACGGACCGAGCGGTCTAAGCTTCTTCGGCATCCTTGGCAGCGCGGGTGGCTCTCTGTAAGGGTTAGATTCTCGGACTGCATTTGTCGTCTCCGGGTCAGAATGAATAGCGCGAGAAGACAGGTATTTGTCGATCCCAACAAGAAAGATTGTCCCGGCATGAATTTCGTCTGCAATTTGACGAAGTGTGTCAAGGCGAATGGAAAAGGTAAGCGGCTCGTTCTTGTTCGACTTCTTGTTTACAATCAGGTGTTCAGCAACTCTAGCTCCAAAATTGTGTTGCGCGTGCATCAAATTGTTTCGATTTTCAGTGCACACCGCAAAATACTTCGCAAGATGAATAATCATTTTTTGGATATTCGGATTGGCTTCGCGATGAAGAATCTGTTGCATCGCCGCTACCCTGTCGCTGTTGTTCAGTCGTTCGTAGAACCACGGGCCGTCAATACCTAGATAACGCTCAAAAATCAGCCAAAGCGCCCCCTCAAATAAATTGTAATTCAAAGAGACGACACCGAGAGCATGAATATGCTTTTGCGGTCCAATTTCGTAGCGCGGCCACTGATCGTCGGCCATACTGCTCTCCGTTCTCACACTCTCGTCCCTCATCCCCGGTCACCGAAAATCCGCCGTCTGTTCGGTCCGCCCATAGGGCTATCACAGCGGGCTTTCCGAGTCCGGGCAACCCCACTAGGATTTGAGGCTGGGAACGGGCGGACGACGCTAGGGGTACGGGCCGTGTAATTCATACAGTCCTTGAGCGTGTAGCCATTGGACAGTCTGAACCAGAGGATAAGGGCATGGTTACGAAAAGGGCAAAACCGGCTCGGCCATCAAAGCCGGATCACGTTGAAGCCGCTCCCCGCTATAAGACGCGATCGAAAGGACCGGCGAAGACGGGAATGGAAACTGCGCTCAAGGCTGTTAGATCGTTGATCCACTCGGAGATGTCAATCGAACATGCTACTGCATTTATAGAGGAAGTTAAGCGCGAGAGAAACGACAGGGGAGCCGCTATTCTAGCGGCCACAAATACCGAGAATGCTTTGCGTCATGTAATCGCGCGACGATTGGCTGTCACGCGCTCTGACTATGATAATTTATTCGGTCTTAACGGCCCTATGGGCACGTTTGATCTCAAAATAAGAATGGCTTTCGCATTGAAGATTTTCGGCAAGGAAACGAACGACAATCTAATTCTAGTGCGCACTATCCGGAACGCTTTTGCTCACGCTTCTATCCCGATAACCTTTGATACGGTGGAAATCAGGGAGCTATGTAGGCTTCTGGTGATACCGTTCGTGCTGTTTCCAAAACAGATCAAGGTTGTAGATGGAAAGGTGATTGATCTTGACGAGCCTATGGAGGCCCGCGCCCGCTTCAACACAACGTGCGAATCTCTCACTCATAACTTCATAATTTTTGCAGGGCACTGTTTCCAAAAGCCCAAGAAACATTCTGACTGGAACAAATATGACGCGTGGTTGACGCTCCCGCCATTGCCATGAATAGCCGTGTAATCAGTGGATGGGCCAGAAAATTCGACGAACCAATCCCGTTACCCAAGGGCAAAACGCTGGCCACGCTTCGCGATGCTGCGCAATACATCACCAAGCTACCGAAAGCAGAACACGAAGCGCCGGAATGGCAAGCCGCGATGGAAGCGCTTCTTCTCGTTGCGGAGCATAACGGACCAACGATGATGGCACGCATTGGCGTCATGCGAGCATTGAACCGGCACGTTCAACGCGTGTTCAATTCCGACCGGAAAGAAACTCATTGGGGACGCCGGAAGCTGGCGCGGGATCGGTGACTGCAGGAAACATATCAAGCAATATCGAAGTCGAGCGACAACGCATCATAAGTATTCCTTGTGCTTTTCTCCGCATGGAACGCAATGGATTGGCCGTTAGGTGGAAAGCTGGCTGTGTTGCCGAAAAGCAATTTGGAGGCACGTTTATTCACTTGATTGATGTCTTCAAAATTGGTGAAGGCTACTTGCTTATGTCCGGCATTGCTGTACCCCAGACTTTCGCGCAACCCCAGACGTTCGCTGTTGTGTTCATCGAAGCCGTAGCCCAAGATAAACACACGGCCTGCTCCGTGAATCTGCGTTCGCGCTATTGTTAAATCATCAGGGTTCGCTCCCTTATCGTGTGGGTCGATTACGCGAATGCCTTTCGATGCCGAATAGACGACATTTAGCAGATTGCAAAAATCCATTCTGTTGGACTCGGTCGCATCTATGTTTTGCCAGTTTACGTTAACGCGTCCAGATTTTAGTTCGCGAACTTTTCCGTACATATGGACGATACGGCTTCCGCTCATAAACTGATCCACGTCAGCGCTGTCGAACAACTGAATATGCCGAAGGCCTGTGGTCAGGGCTACTTCCAAAGAAACATCATAGTTGAACGTCACGAATGACACTTTATTCTTGTGTAGATCGCTCGACTTTTGGCAGTGAATTGCAATTTGGTGGATTATAAAGCGGCACCAATCATCTCTAGATTCACTCAGAAGCTTTCGTATTCCTTTGATAGCTTCTCGGTTGATATTTACGTCTTTGGATTGGGCTTCGCACTCCAATATGACCCATGCAATTAGAATTCGTCCTATTTCTTGCAGGTCGGAATTCCATCCGAGGTAGTAGTCGATTACGAGTGGGTTGACTTGTTGTAGTCCTCGGCTGAGTTTTTCGCATTGACCGTGAAGCGTCATCCACCAACGTTTCCAATCTTGCGTTGATGCTATTGCTCCGATCGGAAAATTTGGAACGTTACCGTTTCCATTTTCGGCAGACCATTTGGAAAACCCGGCTGCGATTTCGGCCTTTTCAATTACTTTTTTGACTAGCGTTTCTCCTGTTGGATAGCCGTAGTGCCAGCTAGCGCCAGCGCCTAAAACGAAAACCGTTGGAGTAGAGAACATCGAGTCGATCCTACTTCCCGCGTTTGACTTTCAATTTTACGCCCACATGCTTGCTGTCGCTTTCGAAGATCACGCCTGACTTTTCGAAAGCATCGCGCATTGCAGCAAGGTTGTCGGACCGTGGTTCGCGCTTATAGTTTTCAAAATCCGCGACGGTGGACAACGCGACCCCCGACGCATCGGCCAACTGTCGTTGCGACCATTTCAGAAGTCCACGTGCGGCGCGTGACTGTTGCGAATTCATAGCTCACCTTAGCCGTTGAAACGTGCCGATAATAGCTACAACTTAGTCTGGCAACCGCTACAATAAAGTCAGTTATTTCGATTGACTCCGTTATTACGGTCGGCGCACCATGCATAGACGGCGGCTCATTCGAATCGTCGTTTAGAGGGGATATTCTCGTGGGCTCAATCAAGGTCGGACAATACGCAAGAACATCGGACGGCATCGTTTTTATACAAGGCCTCTGCGGTGGCAGCTATCAGGCTGTCCGTACAGACCGTGAGGAAGAACGCGAGTATCTTGCCAGCGATCTAACGCCGTGGAAACCACAGGACGGTGATCGCGTGACAGAGGTAGGCAACGAATATAGCCCCATTGGAATCGTCGTTGAGGCCGGAGCCGAGCAGGCGCTTGTGGCTTGGAAGAGTCTTCTTCGGCATGTGTCTTTTGTTAATGCCGGACTCGAGCCTGTTTGGACAGATTGACTATCAAGCAACCAAGGCCGTCCCGGTGGGGCGGCTTTCTAATTTAGGGGAATGAGATTGCCGATAGCTGCGAATGATAACGAGCCACTAGGGATCATCTACAAATTTGAGGAAGCCGCCGCAAAACTACGAGTTGGCAAACGGTCGTTTCAAGAAATTATTAAAGCGCATCCACACTACGCGAAGAACGGCAGAGTCTACCTGTTCTCTGAAAATGACATTCGATTGATTTGGGAGGGGATACATTGTCACTCAAGCTCACAAAACGAAAGGGCTCCGACCAATGGTACCTCCGTGGCACCGTCCGCAAACAGTCTGTATTCGAAAGCACGGGCACTGACGACAAGAAAGCCGCAGAGGCGATCCGCATTAAACGTGAAGCTCGCCTCTTAGCTGACAGCATCCACGGCAAAGAGTCCTCTATCACATTCTTTGAAGCTGCCGTCTCATACTTGGCCGCCGGTGGCTCACCGCGTTTTCTTGGGGAAGAAGTCGATGGCAAATGGACGCGGCTACTTGGCCATTTTGAAACGACCATATTGCATACGATTACTCAAGACGACTTGAACACCGCTGGCGACAAGCTTTATCCAAATACTCAGTACGACACGCGCAACCGGCAATGCTTCACGCCGTTCATAGCAGTCTGGAATCACGCGCTCCCAGACAATCCGAGAAAGTGGAAGCGGCCCAAGAAGCCGAAGGGCACCACAGTGGTTAGGTTGAAGCCGGTGAGAGCCGGTACAAAGCCGGTAGGATACAATCGTGCAGCGCAATTTGTTTTGGAAATGTCGCCAGCGAACGCAATGGTCATGACCGGTCTATTCTATACTGGAATGCGGCCCATCGAATTGTTCGTTCTTTCAGACATTATGGTGAACATTCCCGGGCGCTGGATTACGTTGGAAAACACCGTGCCACGCGGTATCCCGATTCACGAGTTCTTGGTTCCATTATTGGTACCGCTTGTAGAACGCGGCGGCATCCTGTTCCGCAGCCCCCGTGGTACGCCCTATCCGGTGCGGGACGATATCAGCGGCCAGATGAAAACAGCGATCAGGGGGGCTCGTAAGCGCTCTGGCATAGGTGGAATTAGCCCTTATACCGCCCGGCACACCGTTTCTACACAATTGGTCATCAACGGCGTGCACAGTCATATCAAAGATCAGATTTTAGGCCATGCGGTGGACGATATGAGCCGCCTATACACTGACGTGCCGCAACAGCCACTGATCGATGCCATCAACACCTTGCCCGTTATTGCCGCTTGGGCCTGTGCGCCGTGGATGAAAGACCCGGTAGGCTTGGCGAAGCAGTATGTGAATGGCATGGGTGCTCGGAACGATTTGAAACGCGTGCAAAATTAGAGCATCGCATTCGCGGACGCTTTTTTCACATGATATTTCAAATCGTTAAAACCTTCGGCAACACCCTTCACACGGGAGAGGTCCAAGGTTCGATCCCTTGTGCGCCCACCATGCTTCGGCCGCGGGCTTTCATTTCAGTTTTTCTTCCGATAGCCTTGGACTTTCGTAGTGTTGGGTTTGGGCAATTGAGAATTTCGGGGCGATTTGATGCGTAGGGGCTCGGAATACATCCTCAAGGTTCGGCCTGTTTCGGCATTCTCGGCCACGTTGCTCGTGGTCGCGTTGGCGGCCGTCACGCAGGAAGTGCTGGTCCTGTTCGGCTCCACGCTGTGTTTCGCGACGTTCTTTCCGGCCATTCTGGTCGCGAGCCTTTTGGGCGGCGCCGCGGCCGGTGCCTTCGCTACCGCGGTGACGATTCCAATCGTCTGGTGGGCGTTCATGCCGCCCTACTTCGAATTCAATCCGCTGACGGCTGCGGACTACGATCAAATCAGGAATTTCCTGCTGTGCAGCTCGCTGCTGATCTGCTTTAGCCAGCTCTATCGGGAAGCACTGGTCCTATCGAGAAAATAGCAATAGCGGGCCGCTCAGCTCACCGGCAGCGGCAAAAACCAGATGGCGATGTCCCGACAGAAACCGGCCGCTTTGGTTGCCCTGATGAGCCTGACAGGAGGCGCGATCGGCCTGCTCGCGCCGGTCGTCGTGGTCAAATGGCTGCTGCAGGCCGAGCCCGCTGACGCCGGAATCCTGACGCTGTTTTTCCTGCCGGTCTGGTGCCTGCTGGTGGTGCTGGGCCTGCTGGTCGGGCGCCGGCTGGGGTTGCTGCTAACCGGTAAGCGGATGCTGCAAAGATCGTTGGAGCGCTGATACCCGGACTAAATCCCGAGCACCCAGACCGCGACGATGGTCCCGAGTACCGCGAGGCCGGAAATCGTCCAGCCCGTCACATAGATCGCTCCATCGGATTCCGGCCTGTCCACCATGGTATCGTGCCAGTGCGACATGATCGCCTCCTAGAACTCTGCCTCTGTTAGCTAGGTCTCCGCCAGCGGCTCAAGGTTCAAAACTCGCGGTAACAATCGCGGCGGCGGCCCGCGGGTTCCATGGTTTGCGACTGGAAATGCATTTCACACCCGATCGTGAGGCCGGGATGACGCGCTGCAGCAATCAGCCAGCAGGCGCTTGCAGTCCTGGGCGAGCTTCAGCCCACGCCCAAACCCGCATCCCTCAGCCGTTCGGCGAGCCACGCGGCCATCGGCGCGTCGATCACGCCGCCGACATAGACGTCCGGGACCACGCTGTTCTTGCCGAGCACGAGAAAGATTCCGATCCAGTAGGCGAACCACAGATGCGGGTCGGTCAGCGCCTGCAGCTTGTGCCGGTCGTGTTCCGGCGGCTGATGGTTGGACGCCTTGCGCACCTCGATCGCGAGAAGGTTGTTCGGAATTTCGCGCTGGTGCACGACGATATCGGGATAGATCGACTTTGCCAGGTGATCGTCGGTCGAGACGATGCTGCCACGCGGCAGCCGCAGCGTGCGCTCGCCGAGCCGGTCGTAGTCGCAATCGACCTGCCATCCCGAAAACTGCGTTTCGAGGTAGACCGCCAGCCGATGGGTCAGCGCGCGCTCCCCGAGATCGTGCTCGAACAGAAAGGATTCGCGTGCGTAGAATTCGGCGAGCGCGGCGACGACCTTGTTGAGCTCGGTTTGCATGTTGCCTCCGACAAAACACTCTGGGGCCTGACCGGGAATGCACCTGTCTTCGTCATTGCCGGGCTTGACCCGGCAATCCATCCTCTTCGCAAGAAACTTTGAAGGTTGATGGATGCCCGGGTCAAGCCCGGGCATGACGAGTTTAGTAAAGCCGACGCGCCGCTCGCCCTCACATCCGCACTTCGATCAGCCGCGGCCCCTTCTCCGGAATGGCCTCCGCCAGCGCCGCGACCAATTCGTCCACGGTGGTGACCGCGCGCCCCTCGACGCCCATGCCTTTGGCGAGCGCGACGAAATCGATGGTCGGGCGGTCGAGCTTCAGCATGTCCTGGGCGCGCTGGCCGGGCTCGCCGGCGCCGACGCCGTCGAATTCGCCGCGCAGGATTTGATAGATGCGGTTGGCGAACACGATGGTGGTGACGTTGAGGTTCTCGCGGGCCTGGGTCCACAGCGACTGGATGGTGTACATCGCGCTGCCGTCGCCGACCATGCAGATCACCTTGCGGTCGGGGCAGGCGACCGCAGCTCCGGTCGCAACCGGGGTCGAAAACCCGATCGAGCCGCCCATGTTCTGCAGCCAGTCGTGCGGGGCGGCGGCGGCCGTCGGCGGAAAGAAGCCGCGCCCGGTGGTGATGGATTCGTCGACCACGATGGCGTTTTCCGGGATCGCCATGGCGATCGCCTGCGCGATCGAGGCATGCGTCAGCGCGCCGGTCGGCCTGGAAAGCTCGGCGAGCTTCTGCGGCTTGATATCGGCAGGCCTCGCGCCGAGCGCGTCCGCGAGCGCTTCCAGCGCCGCGACCGAGTTCTCGCCCCATGCAGTCATTTGATGCACCTCGCAGCCCTCGGGCTTGAGCATGCTCGGCTTGTTCGGATAGGCGAAGAAGGCGATCGGGTCGCGAGCCTCGACCAGCACGATGTTCTTGAAGTTCTTCAGGATCGGCAAGGCCTGCTCGATCACATAGGGAATGCGGTCGATCGAGAAACGGCCGCGGCCGCGCGCCATGCGCGGGTGATAGGTCTGGCCCATCACCTTGCAGCCGGTCTTGCCGGCGATCTGCTGCGCCAGCGCCAGGCCCTTTTCGGTCAAGGCGCCGCCGGTGACGAGCAGGAGATTGGTGTCGCCGCCGGAGTGCAGCACCTTGGCCGCCTTTTCGACCGCCTCCGTCGAAAAGCCCGGTTGCTGCTTCGGGCCGGGAACCTTCGCGATGCCATCGGCCTCGTTCCAGGCGGTGTCAGCCGGCAGGATCAGGGTCGCGATAACAGGCGGTGAGCTGCTGGCGGCGGCGATCGCCGCGGCGCCGTCGGCGGAGACCGACTTGGCATCCGGCGAGGTCCGCACCCAATCCGACATCGGCCGCGCCAGCCCCTCGATATCCGAGGTCAGCGGCGCGTTGAGGCCGATGTGATAGGTCGCATGCTGGCCGACGATGTTGACGATGCCGGAATGCGCCTTCTTGGCGTTGTGCAGGTTGGCAAGCCCATTGGCGAGACCGGGGCCGAGATGCAACAGCGTCGAGGCGGGCGTGCCCTTCATGCGGAAATAGCCGTCGGCCGCGCCCGTCACCACGCCCTCGAACAGGCCGAGCACGCAGCGCATGCCCTCGACGCGGTCAAGTGCTGCGACAAAATGCATCTCGGAGGTGCCGGGGTTGGCAAAGCAGACGTCAACGCCGCCCGCGACCAGGGTCCGCACCAGACTTTCCGCACCGTTCATCATTCACTCCCGTTGACGAGGCTTCTTTGGGTTCATGGGGAGATCAATCATTCCCAGCGCGTTTCGTCAAAGGTTTCCCCGGACATTGCTGCCATCGCGGCAACGCTGATGGCCTTTTTTAACCGCGGCCTTTGAAAATCGCGCCGCTCGCGGGCTCATTGCTTGCGAAATCGCGGCAATTGTGGCCTGTCTTGCGGCCAAATCGGTTTTTTGCGAGGGCGAAGAATGAACCGGGCTTTGGCTTTCCTGTTGGCGGCTGTGACGATCATGGCCGGCGCCGGCCACGCGCAGGCCCAGGGTTACGACTCGCGCGACATCATGGGCGGCGGGCCCAATTTCATGCTCGGCGGCGCGAACCCGATCCCGCGGCAGACCGTCAGCTTCACGGGCGATTACGCGCCCGGCACCATCTTCATCAACACCGCCGAGCGCAGGCTCTACCTGGTGCTGCCCAACGGCCAGGCGCTGCGCTATGGCATCGGTGTCGGCCGCGACGGCTTTCGCTGGAGCGGGGTGCACCGCATCTCCGCCAAGAAGGAGTGGCCGGGCTGGACACCGCCCTCGCAAATGCGGGCGCGGCGGCCCGATCTGCCGCGCTACATGCCCGGCGGCATCGACAATCCGCTCGGCGCCCGCGCCATGTATCTGGGCTCGACGCTGTACCGGATCCACGGTTCCAACGAACCGGAGACGATCGGCCAGGCGGTATCGTCCGGCTGCTTCCGCATGACCAATGAGGATGTCACCGATCTCTACAATCGGGTTTCCGTCGGCGCCACTGTGGTGGTGAAGAACTGAAATATCTTTTGGCCCGCGACCGGCTTTTTGATCAGGCCACCCGCGGTTTCGCCACCAGCTGCACGCCGAGCGCGCCGAGCACCTTGCGGATGGTCTCGAATTCGGGCCGGGTCTCACCGCTGAGCGCACGATAAAGATTTTCCCTGGAGACGCCGGCGGTCTCCGCAACGGCGCCCGTGCCCTGCGCGCGCGCGACGGTGCCGATCGCCTTCGCGATAATCACCTCGTCGTCGGTTTCGAGCGCTTCGGTGAGGTATTCGGCGACGACCTCCGGGCTATCCAGAAATTCTGCCGGATCATAAGCGCGGGCTGTTTTGACCTTTGCCATCGTCAGTACTCCTGTGCGAGCCGCCTAGCGGTCTCGATATCGCGCTGCTGGCTATCCTTGTCCCCGCCGACAAGTAGCAAGATCAGGGTGTCGCCGCGGTAGCGAAATAGACGCGGTACCCCGGCCCGTAATGAATCCGCAGCTCGCTGAGCCCATCGCCGATGGGTGCAACGTCGCCGGCGTTGCCATCCAGCAGCCGATCAATGCGGGTCAAAATTTTCGCTTTGGCCCGGGCATCGCGAAGCTTACGGAACCACGCGGCATACTCTTCCGTCCGGGTCACTGTCGGCACGTGTATCGTATACGCTACAATTCGATCGTTGACAACCAGTTCCAATGCCAATTGTCCGCGATCTTTGGCCGGCTACGCGAGCCTTGCGCGTACCCGCCGATTGCGGCAGCGTCGCCATGCAATGATGGCCTCTCGCCGGTCTTCCCAGGTTCTAAGAATATTCGCGCTCGCCTTCGCCGCCATCGTGTTCGGCAACCTCGCCTCGCCGCCGGCGCGATCGGCCGAAATTCCCGCCATCGCCTCGCGCCAGCGCGCGGAGAAGAAGAGTTTTACCGACAGCGAGATCGCGGAGGGATTCTTCAAAACCGCGTTCGGCGCCGAGTTTCATCTGGCCGGCCGGGTCGACCGCATCCGCAAATATGTCATGCCGGTGCGGGTGTTCGCCGACGGCAACCGTCCCGACCGCAAGGCACAGCTTGCCAATGTCGTCGCCGACATCGGCAAGCGCATTGCCCATCTCGACATCGCGATGGCCGAGAGCCGCGACGCCGCCAACATCACGGTCAACCTGGTGCACGACCGCGACCTCTATCGCACCATCGCAAAATTCTACGGCAGCGAACGGGCCAGGGAAATCCGCAGCTCGCTCGATCCGCAATGCCTGTCCGGCTTCCGCAAGAACGACAATTACGAAATCGAGCATTCCGACGTCATCCTCACCGTCGACAACGGCGATTTCACCTTCCTGGATTGCGCCTACGAGGAACTGTTGCAGTCGCTCGGTCCGATCAACGACACCTCCTCGGTGCCCTGGACCATGTTCAACGACCAAGTGTCGATGGGGTTCTTCGACGTCTACGACCAGTACATCCTGAATATCCTGTATGACCCGCGCATCAAGGCCGGCATGACCGTCGAGCAGGTCAAGGCCGTGCTGCCCGAAGTGCTGGCGGATGTGCGGGTGTGGGTGAGGAAGGTGAATGACTTAAAGGAGTGAATGAGATTTTCTCCGTCATGGCCGGGCTTGTCCCGGCCATCCACGTCCTGCTTTGTTGCCACGCCAGATTAAGACGTGGATGCCCGGCACGAGGCCGGGCATGACGGACGTTAGCCGTTCATTGCACTACGCCGATTTCTCGAACAGCTCGCGCCCGATCAGCATGCGGCGGATTTCGCTGGTGCCGGCGCCGATCTCGTAGAGTTTTGCGTCGCGGAGCAGCCGCCCGGTGGGATAGTCGTTGATATAGCCGTTGCCGCCGAGCAGCTGGATCGCATCCAGCGCGCATTGCGTCGCCTTCTCGGAGGCATAGAGAATGGCGCCGGCGGCATCCTCCCGCGTAGTCTCGCCGCGGTCGCAGGCTTTGGCCACCGCATAGACATAGGCGCGCGAGGCATTCATGGTCGTGTACATGTCGGCGATCTTGCCCTGCACCAATTGAAAAACGCCGATCGGCTGGCCGAACTGCTTGCGCTCGTGCACATAGGGCATCACCACGTCCATGCAGGCCTGCATGATCCCGAGCGGGCCGGCGGCCAGCACCGTGCGTTCGTAATCGAGGCCGGACATCAGGACGTTGACGCCGCGCCCGACCTCGCCGAGCACGTTCTCCTCCGGCACCTCGCAATTGTCGAACACCAGTTCGCCGGTGTCGGAGCCGCGCATGCCGAGCTTGTCGAGTTTTTGGGCGGTGGAAAATCCCTTCATGCCCTTTTCAATGATGAAGGCGGTGATGCCGCGGGGGCCGGCGGCAGGATCGGTCTTGGCATAGACCACCAGCGTCTCGGCGATCGGTCCGTTGGTGATCCACATCTTGCTGCCGTTCAGGACATAGCGATCGCCCTTCTTCTCGGCGCGGGTCGACATCGACACCACGTCGGAGCCGGCGCCGGGCTCCGACATCGCCAGCGCGCCGACCTGCTCGCCGGAAATCAGTTTCGGCAGGTATTTCCGCTTCTGCGTGTCGCTGCCGTTGCGGCGCAGCTGGTTGACGCAGAGATTGGAATGCGCGCCGTAGGACAGGCCGACCGCGGCCGAAGCGCGCGAGATTTCTTCCATCGCAAGACAATGCTCGAGATAGCCGAGCCCGGAGCCGCCGAACTCCTCCTCGACGGTGATGCCGTGCAGGCCGAGCGCGCCGAGCTTCGGCCAGAGATCCCTCGGGAATTGATTGCTCCTGTCGATCTCGTCGGCGCGCGGCGCGATCTCGTGGCTTGCGAAATCGCGCACGGTATCGCGGATCGCGTCGGCGGTTTCGCCGAGATCGAAGTTGAACATCCGATGCGTGTTCGGGATCATGGTCGGGCGGCCTCCGGACAAGTCGTGCGGCTTCACTTGGGCCTACAGCCTTAATCTTTGGCAACAGGCTTGTCACGGCAGGAAGGTGCCGCAAAGGGCCTCCGTTGTATACCACGGAAAACCATCGACCGATGCGCTGGCATGGCCAAACTCGCCCTTGCTCTGGCGCGCGCAACGGGATGTAATTCGCTCCAAACAGCCGCCCGGAAGCTAAACCCGGACAATCACGGAGCTGCCCGATGCACGGGACGATCGATGCCGTTCAGGACGCCAATCAGGAAGCCGCGCGAAAGCACGCTTATTCGATCCCGCTGGCGGAAATGAATCCCGGCGATCCCGAATTGTTTCGCTCCGACTCCTTCTGGCCGTATTTCGACCGGCTGCGCAAGGAAGAGCCGGTGCATTACTGCCGGGACAGCGTGTTCGGACCGTATTGGTCGGTAACCAAATACAACGACATCATGGATATCGAAACCAATCACGCGGTGTTCTCGTCGGCGGCCTCGCTCGGCGGCATCACCATCCGCGACGCGCCGACCGACCTGCGGCGCGAAAGCTTCATCGCCATGGACCAGCCGCGCCACAGCGCGCAGCGCAAGACCGTGGCGCCGATGTTCACGCCTACCCATCTCGACCAGCTCGCGATCAGCATCCGCCAGCGTTCGGCCGAGTGCCTTGACAACCTGCCTGTCAACGACGTGTTCGACTTCGTCGACCAGGTTTCGATCGAACTGACCACCCAGATGCTCGCCGTGCTGTTCGACTTCCCCTGGGAGGACCGCCGCAAGCTGACACGCTGGTCCGACGTCGCGACGACGCTTCCGGGGCCGGACGGCGTGGTGGCGACCGAAGACGACCGCCAGGTCGAGCTGTTGGACTGCGCGAGCTATTTCGCAAGACTGTGGAAGGATCGCATCAACCAGCCGCCGAAGAGCGACCTGTTGTCGATGATGGCGCACGCCGATGCCACCCGCGACATGGACCCGAAGAACTTCCTCGGCAACCTGATCCTGTTGATCGTCGGCGGCAACGACACCACCCGCAACACCATGTCCGGCAGCATCTATGCGCTGAGCCAGCATCCGGGCCAGTACCGCAAGCTGCGCGAAAATCCGGCGCTGATCGACAGTTTCGTGCCGGAGGTGATCCGCTGGCAGACGCCGCTGGCGCATATGCGCCGCACCGCGCTCGAGGATTTCGAGTTCCGCGGCAAGCAGATCAGGAAGGGCGACAAGGTCGTGATGTGGTACGTCTCGGGCAACCGCGACGAAGCGGTGATCGATCGGCCCTACGAATTCATCATCGACCGGGCGCGGCCGCGCACCCACCTCTCCTTCGGCTTCGGCATCCATCGCTGCGTCGGAATCCGGCTGGCCGAGCTGCAATTGAAGATCATCTGGGAGGAAATCCTGAAGCGTTTCGACAATATTGAGGTGGTCGGCGAACCGAAGCGGGTGTATTCGAGTTTTGTGAAGGGTTACGAAACCTTGCCGGTGCGTATCGCCGGCTGATCGGCGCCGGCACATATCATTTGGACGACGAGCGATGAACATCCAGACAGCGGTCCGGGCCGACAAGGCCGAGCTTCAGCGTTTGGCGCGCGAGGAGGCCTATTCCACGCCGCTCAGCGAATTTCACCCGGGCGCGCCGAGACTGTTCCAGAACGACACGCTGTGGCCTTTCTTCGAACGGCTGCGCAAGGAAGAGCCGGTGCATTACTGCACCAACGCGCCGATCGAGCCCTATTGGTCGGTCACCAAATACAACGACATCATGCATGTCGACACCAACCACGGCATCTTCTCGTCCGACGTCTCGCTCGGCGGCATCTCGATCCGCGACGTGCCGCCGGGCTACGATTACCCGAGCTTCATCGCGATGGACCAGCCGCGGCATTCGGCCCAGCGCAAGACCGTCTCGCCGATGTTTACCCCGACCCATCTCGACGAACTCGCGATCCTGATCCGCGAACGCACCGCCAAGGTGCTGGATGCGCTGCCCCGCAACGAGACCTTCAACTTCGTCGACCGGGTGTCGATCGAACTGACCACCCAGATGCTGGCGACGCTGTTCGATTTTCCGTTCGAGGAACGTCGCAAGCTGACGCGCTGGTCCGACGTCTCCACGGCGCTGCCGAAAGGCGGGATCGTCGAATCCGCCGAGCAGCGCCGGCAGGAGATGGACGAATGCGCGGCGTATTTCACAAAACTCTGGAACGAGCGCGTCAATGCCGAGCCGCGCAACGACCTGATCTCGATGATGGCGCATAGCGATGCCACCCGCTACATGGACCCCGACAATTTGATGGGCAACATCATCCTGCTGATCGTCGGCGGCAACGACACCACCCGCAACACCATGAGCGGCTCGGTGCTGGCGTTGAACGAGCATCCCGAGCAGTACCGGAAGCTGCGCGACAATCCGGCGCTGATCGATTCGATGGTGCCCGAGGTGATCCGCTGGCAGACGCCGCTCGCCCATATGCGGCGCACCGCCATGGTCGATACCGAAATCGGGGGCAAGAACATCAAAAAGGGCGATCGCGTGGTGATGTGGTACGTCTCGGGCAACCGCGACGAGGAGGGCATCGAGAAGCCCGAGGAATTCATCATCGACCGCGCCCGGCCGCGCACCCATCTGTCGTTCGGCTTCGGCATCCACCGCTGCGTCGGCATGCGGCTGGCGGAGCTGCAATTGAAGATCGTGTGGCAGGAGATTTTGAAGCGGTTCGAGCGGATCGAGGTGGTCGGCGAGCCGAAGCGGGTTTATTCGAGTTTCGTGCGCGGCATCGAATCCCTGCCGGTGCGCATTCCAGCCTAGTGGTGGGCACGCTTGCGCTTTGCCCACCGTACGTGCTGAGATCGTAGGGTGGGCAAAGGCGTCGCGCCGTGCCCACCATCCGCACCCTCGATCCGCCGACCGAGTTCCAATGACCGCTACAGAAACAACCGAAGAATACGCCGACATCCGCGATGCCGTCGGAAAACTATGCGCGCAATTCCCCGGCGAATACTGGCGCAAGCTCGATCGCGAGATGGCCTATCCGCAAGCCTTCGTCGATGCGCTGACCGAAGCCGGCTACCTCTCGGTGCTGATCCCGGAAGAATATGGCGGCGCCGGGCTGAAGCTTTCGGCGGCGGCCGCAATCCTGGAAGAGATTCAGCGCGCGGGCTGCAACGGCGGCGGCTGCCATGCCCAGATGTACACCATGGGGACGGTGCTGCGGCACGGCAGCGACGAGCAGAAGGCGAAATGGCTGCCGAAGATCGCCAGCGGCGAGTTGCGGCTGCAGGCGTTCGGCGTCACGGAGCCTTCCAGCGGCACCGACACCTCCTCGCTGAAGACCTTTGCCAGGCGCGAGGGCAACGACAGCTACATCGTCAACGGCCAGAAGATCTGGACCAGCCGGGCCGAATATTCCGACCTGATGATCCTGCTGGCGCGCACCACGCCGAAGGAGCAGGTCAAAAAGCGCACCGACGGCCTGTCGGTGTTCATCGTCGACATGCAGGAAGCCAAGCAGGCCGGACTGTCGATCCGCCCGATCCGTACCATGATGAACCACTCCACCACCGAGGTATTCTTCACGGACATGCGGGTGCCGGCGGAAAACCTGATCGGCGAGGAAGGCAAGGGGTTTCGCTACATCCTGTCCGGCATGAACGCCGAGCGCATCCTGATCGCCGCCGAATGCATCGGCGACGCCAAATGGTTCATCGCCAAGGCGTCGGATTACGCCAGGGAGCGCGCGGTGTTCGGCCGGCCGATCGGCCAGAACCAGGGCATTCAGTTTCCGATCGCCAAGGCCTATGCGGCGATGCGCGCGGCCGAACTGATGGTGAAGGAAGCCACCCGCAAATACGAGGCGGGGCTCGATTGCGGCGCCGAGGCCAACATGGCAAAAATGCTGGGGGCCGATGCTTCCTGGGAAGCCGCCAACGCCTGCGTTCAGACCCATGGCGGCTTTGGCTTTGCCGAAGAATATGACATCGAGCGCAAGTTCCGCGAAACCCGCCTCTATCAGGTGGCGCCGATCTCGACCAATCTCGTGTTGTCCTACATCGCCGAACACGTGCTCGGCATGCCCCGCTCCTACTGAGAACAACAGATGTTGCCGCTTGAAGGGATTACCGTCATCGCCGTCGAACAGGCGGTCGCCGCGCCATTTTGCAGTTCGCGGCTCGCGGATGCCGGCGCCCACGTCATCAAGATCGAACGGCCCGAGGGCGATTTTGCCCGCGGTTATGACGCGGCCGCCAGGGGGCAGAGCAGCTATTTCGTCTGGCTCAACCGTGGCAAGGATTCGGTGGTGATCGACCTTGCCACCAGGGAGGGCCGCCAGCATCTCGAACAACTGATCGGCGGCGCCGACGTGCTGCTGCAGAACCTGAAACCCGGCTCGATGGACAGGCTCGGCTTCACGCTGGAGCGTCTGCGCAGGGATTATCCAAAACTCATCTGCTGCACCATCACGGGCTATGGCGATGACGGGCCTTACGCGCAACGCAAGGCCTATGATCTCCTGATCCAGGCCGAGAGCGGGCTGGCCTCGATCACCGGCGGCCCGGAGGGCCCCTCGCGCGTCGGCGTCTCGATCGTCGATGTCGCAACCGGCGCCACCGCGCACGCCTCGATCCTCGAAGCCCTGATCGCGCGGTCGCGCGACGGCAAGGGGGCCGATATCCGGATTTCGATGTTCGACGTGATGGCCGACTGGCTGACGACGCCCTTGCTCAATGCGGAAGCCGGCAATCCGCCGCAGCGAATGGGTCTGGCCCACCCGTCGATCGCGCCCTATGGCGTGTTCCGCTCGAAGGACGGCAGGGAAATCCTGATTTCGATCCAGAGCGAACGCGAATGGAAGAAACTCTGCGCTGACGTGCTGGGCCAGCCGGCTTTGCCTGACGATCCCCGGTTCTCCAACATGATCGAGCGGGTTCGCAACCGCGCCCTCACTGACAAAACCGTCGGCGACAGCTTTGCCACCATGACGCGGGATGAGTTGCTGAAACGCCTGTCGGACGCCGACATCGCCTTCGCCGAGGTCAACACCATGGCCGACCTCGCCGTTCATCCGCATTTGCGCCGCATCGAAGTCGACACCCCGGCAGGACCCGTGAGCCATCCCGCGCCGGCCGCCATTTTCGTCGATCAGCCGCGCCACTATGGCGCCGTGCCCGCCATCGGCGAGCGCGTCGGCACGAGCGAACTTCCCAAAGTCCGGACCCGATCGTCATGACCGCAAAACTCGATGAAAAACTGGATATCGACCATTTGCGGCGGTGGATCGGGCGCAGCAACCAGGCCTCCGGCATCGTCACCGCGCAAATCGTGAAAGGCCTTCGCGCCACCCTGTTCATGGAGATCGGCGAGCCGAAGGTCGGCGATGCCGCGCCGTGGACGGTGCATTGGTGCCTGGCGCAGCCGGTCTACCCGATGTCGGAACTGGGTCCCGACGGCCATCCGACCCGCGGCGATTTCCTGCCGCCGGTGCCGCTGCCGCGTCGGATGTGGGCCGGCGGCGAGCTGGAATTCTTCAGCGCCTTGTGCGTCGGCGACGAGGTGACGCGGACCTCGCGCATCGCCGATGTGGCCATGAAGACCGGCAGCACCGGCGTGCTGTGTTTCGTTTCCGTCGACCATCTGGTGACGACGCCGCGCGGCACCGCGCTGCGCGAGCGGCAGGACATCGTCTATCGGGACATGTCGAGAGCGCAGCCGTCCGCGACCACCAAGCCGGCGCCAGCGCCGCCCGTCGCAACACACCGCGAAAGCCACATGGCCGATCCGGTGCTGCTGTTTCGTTACTCGGCGCTGACCTTCAACGGCCACCGTATCCATTACGACCGCGATTACGTCACCAGGGTCGAGGGCTATCCCGGCCTGATTTTTCACGGGCCCCTGCAGGCGGCGTTCCTGGTGGAATTCGGCGCAAAACTGCACGGCGGCGCGGCGCCGAAGAAATTCAGCTATCGCGGGCTGCAGCCCCTGTTCGAGGGCAGCGAGTTCAGCGTCAACGCCAGCGAAACCCCGGCCGGCATGGAATTGTGGACCGCGAATTCAGCCGGCCAGCCGACCATGAAGGGCACCGCGACGTGGTGAGGTGTCCGTCATTCCGGGGCGCGTCGAAGACGCGAACCCGGAATCTCGAGATTCCCGGTTCGATGCTTCGCATCGCCCCGGAATGACGTAGAGGCAAACAGCATTGTCCCGCAAACCAGCAACGCCAGCAAACAAGCTTGTCACGGTTAAACAGGCAACCCTTGACCTGCTGCGCGCGTTCGGCATCAAGAAGGTGTTCGGCAATCCCGGCTCGACGGAATTGCCGTTCCTCGCCGACTGGCCCGACGATATCGACTATGTGCTGGGCCTGCAGGAGGCCTCCGTGGTCGGCATGGCCGACGGCTACGCGCAGGCCACCCGCAACGCCGGTTTTGTCAATCTGCATTCGGGCGCCGGCGTCGGCAACGCGCTCGGCAACATCTTTACCGCGCACCGCAACCAGACGCCGCTGGTGATCACGGCGGGCCAGCAGGCGCGCAGCATCCTGCCGCTGCAGCCTTTTCTTTACGCCGAGCGCGCGTCGGAATTTCCACGTCCCTATGTCAAATTCTCGGTCGAGCCCGCCCGCGCCGAGGACGTTCCGGCGGCGATCGCGCGCGCCTATTACGTGGCCATGCAGCCGCCCTGCGGCCCGACTTTCGTGTCGGTGCCGATCGACGACTGGACCCATCAGACGCAACCGATCGAAGCCCGTCACGTCAGCCGCGAACTCGGCCCCGACGCCAGTGCGATGCAGGCGCTTGTCGCGGCGCTCGCGGCGAGCGAGCACCCTGCCCTCGTGGTCGGCCCCGGTGTCGATCGCGCGCAAGCGGTCGATCTCATGGTCAAGGTCGCGGAAAAGACGCAGGCGTCGGTGTGGGTCAGCCCGTTCTCGGCGCGCTGCAGTTTCCCGGAGCGGCACCCGCAATTCGCAGGGTTTTTACACGCCTCGCCCGGGCAACTTTCGGAAGCGCTGCGCGGTCACGACCTCGTGGTCGTGATCGGCGCGCCGGCGTTTACGTTCCACGTCGAAGGCCATGCCGCTATCTTCGACGGCGCGACCACGATTTTCCAGATCACCGACGATCCCACGGCGGCAGCCGTGACGCCACATGGCACCAGCATCATCGCCACCATGAAACCCGCGCTGACGATGCTGCTGGAATTGCTGCCGGAGACAAAGCGCGCGGTAACGTCGGGACGCACCCTGCCGTCGGCGCCTGATGCAGGCGATCCGATCCCGGTCGAATATCTGTTGCACGCGCTGTCGGCCGCCATGCGCGACGATGCCGTGCTGGTGGAGGAAGCGCCCTCGCACCGGCCGGCGATGCAAAAATTCATGCCTATGCGCGGGCAGGACAGCTTTTACACCATGGCGAGCGGCGGCCTCGGCTACAGCCTCCCGGCCGCGGTCGGCATCGCGCTCGGCCGGCCCGGCATCCGCACCACCTGCCTGATCGGCGACGGCTCGGCGATGTATTCGATCCAGGCGCTGTGGACCGCCGCGCAGCGCAAGCTGCCGCTGACGGTCGTGGTGATCAACAACCAGGGCTACGGCGCGATGCGCTCGTTCAGCCAGGTGATGCAGGTCCGCAATGTGCCCGGGCTCGATCTGCCCGGCATCGACTTTGTGAAGATCGCGGAGGGCATGGGCTGCGACGCGGTGCGGGTGACCAGTTCAGCGGAACTGGCGCCCGCGCTGAAACGCGGCTTGGCGCATAACGGCACGAGCCTGATCGAGGTGATGGTGGATTCCGCAGTGCCGATGCTTTACGCGCGGACGCGTTAGGCGGAAATCGTAGCCTGGATGGAGCGAAGCGCAATCCGGGGAACAAAGGCGATGTAGGCCCCGGATTTCGCAAGCGCTGCATCCGGGCTACATATCCTCGTCATTCCGGGGCGATACGAAGTATCGAACCCGGAATCTCGAGATTCCGGGTCTGGTCCTTCGGACCATCCCGGAATGACGGAGTTACTTCCCGTAATTCTCCCGCATCTTCGCCTGGATCTTTGCCATGCCTGATATCCAGCGGTCGTAATTTTCGGTCTTCTTGCGCATGTAGCCCGCGACCTGCGGGTGCGGCAGGATGACAAACGTTTCCTGCTCGATCCCCTTTAGCGCGTCCTGTGCCACCTGCTCCGGCGAAAGGTCGCCGTCGCCGGATTGCGGTCCCTTCGGGATCGAGCGCAGCATGTTGGTGTCGACGCCCTGCGGGCACAGGATCGAAACCTTGATGCCGTCGGCCTTGTGCGAGATCGCCAGATTCTCGGCAAATCCCACCGCGGCGTGCTTGGTCGTCGAATAAGCGGGGCTGCCGACCTGCGACAACAGGCCGGCGGCGGAGATCGTGTTGAGGAAATAGCCGCCGCCGCGCGCCTTCATGCGCGGGATCAGGTGCCGCGCGGCGTAGACATGCGCCATGACGTGGATCGCCCAGCTTCGCGCCCACGGCTCGTCGGACACCCCGCCGGCATTCTCCGACAGGGGATCAAAACCGCCGCCGATGCCGGCATTGGAGCAGAACAGCGCGATCGGGCCGAACTGGCGCTCGGTCTCCTCGATGACGTGCTGGATATGCTTTTCCTGACCAACGTCGCAGGTGAACGCCGCGCCCTGCACCGAGGCGGCAACCGCTTTCGCGCCCGCGCCATCGAGATCGGCGACAACAATTTTGGCGGCGCCGGCGCGATGGAAGTTTTCGCACAGCGCGCGCCCGATGCCGTTGGCGCCGCCGGTGACAACCACGACCTTGCCTGTCACCTGCATCGCGCGGCTTTCCGGAAATTTCTCAGGTCAGAACGAGGTCGAGCACCGCGGTGTAATGGCAGGCCGCGCCCAGCAGCACGAAAGAATGCCAGATCGCGTTCTGGAAACGCAACCGGTGCCAGGCGTGAAAGATGATCCCCAGACTATAGAGCAGACCACCGGCCGCGATGAACCACAGGGTCAGCGCAGGCAGCGACTTCACCACGGTGTCGTAGATCATGAAGCCGCTCCAGCCCATCGCCAGATAGAGGCCGACCGCCAGCCGGTCGAAACGGCCGGGGAAAACCAGCTTGATCACGATGCCGACGATCGCCACACACCAGACGCCGATCAGAAGCGCAATGGCGAAGATGCTGTCCTTCATATCCGTGATGAGCGGCGTGTAGGTCGCCGCGATCAGCACATAGATCGCCGAGTGATCGAAGCGGCGCAGCACCCATTTGGCGCGCGATACCGGCCACAGATTATAGGTTGCCGACAGCACCAGCATGGCGAGCAGGCCGGCGACATAGACCGAGACGACGGCCACTTCGAATGCCGTGGCATAGACGGCGGTGAGCACCACCAGCACCGTAGCCGCGACCACGCCGCCGAACACGCCGATACCGTGCACGACCCCGTCGGCGATCAATTCAGCTCGGTCGTAGTTCCAGCGCACGGCGCCGGCCGCGGCATGGACGGAGGTCGAGGCCAGTTGTTTCAGCCTGAAAATGGTCATGTCGGCTCGGCAAGCGTTGGTGGCGAAGCGATAGATGATACCGCTGATGTGGTCAACGAACCTTAAAACGCCAATCGCGTCCTTAGTATGAAACTTGATTTTGCCCCGCCAATCGCCACTTTTGTGGATGGTTCTCGCCGCATTGCCCCCCGTAAATCGAATTAGCCCCGCCCGCATGGCCCCAGTTTTTTCCGAGATGATCGAGGAAGCCCGCCTATCGGCGCGGGCGATTAGGGATTATGGCGAGCACTTCTTCAATCCGACGGTCAGGCTCGGCGTCACCGGACTTTCACGGGCCGGCAAGACCGTATTTATCACCGCGCTGATTCACGGCCTCACCCGTGGCGGCCGCTTTCCGGTGTTCGAGCCGTTCGCCAGCGGACGGATCGCCCGCGCCCGGCTGGAACCGCAGCCCGATGATGCGGTGCCGCGCTTCGATTATGAAAATCATGTGCGCACCCTGATCGAAGCGCGCCGCTGGCCGAACTCCACGATCGACATCAGCGAATTGCGGCTCGTGATCGACTATCAGCGGCAAAACGGCGCCGATCGCCGGCTAACGCTCGATATCGTCGACTATCCCGGCGAATGGCTGCTCGACCTGCCGCTGCTGCACAAGAGCTACGAGCAATGGTCGAAAGAGAGCCTCGCGCTGTCGCGGGAACGGCCGCGGGCGCGGCTCGCGGAACAGTGGCACGCCTATCTGGCGACGCTGAGCGCCGAGGGAGAGGAAGACGAGCAGGCGGCGCTGACCGCAGCGCGGCTGTTCACCGACTATTTGCGCGCCTGCCGCGCCGAGCGCTTCGCCATGAGCCTGCTGCCGCCCGGCCGCTTCCTGATGCCGGGCAATCTCGCTCACTCGCCGGCGCTGACATTCGCGCCGCTTGATCTGCCGGACGACGGCGCGGCACCCGAGGGATCGCTGTGGGCGATGATGGCAAGGCGCTACGAGGCCTACAAGAACGTGGTGGTGCGGCCGTTCTTCAGGGATCATTTCGCGCGGCTGGACCGCCAGGTGGTGCTGGTCGATGCGCTCTCGGCGTTCAACTCCGGTCCCGAGGCGCTGCACGATCTCGAGGCGGCGCTGGCCGGGATCCTCGATTGCTTCAGGATCGGCCGCAGCACGTTCATCAGCAGCCTGTTCCGCCCCCGGATCGATCGCATATTGTTCGCCGCGACCAAGGCCGATCACCTGCACCATTCGAGCCATGACCGCCTGGAGGCAGTGTTGCGGCGGACCGTGGCCAACGCGGTGGCGCGGGCCGAGGACACCGGTGCCTTAATCGACGTGGTGGCGCTGTCCGCGGTGCGCGCCACCCGCGAGGCGATGGTCGCGCGCGGCCGCGACAAATTGCCCTCGATCCTCGGCACGCCGGCCCCCGGCGAAACCGCGGGCCGCGAGGCGTTCGACGGCAATACCGAGGTCGCGACCTTTCCAGGCGATCTGCCGGCCGACGCCGAAGCGCTGTTCGCCGGCGAAGGCGCGTTTCGCGGGCTTTCCAGCGCCAGTGCCGAGAAGAGCGATTATCGCTTTCTGCGCTTCCGGCCGCCGCAGCTGGAGAACGCGGAGCCCGATGGGCCCACTTTGCCTCACATCCGCCTTGACCGCGCCCTCCAGTTCCTGATCGGAGACAGACTGCAATGAGCGAGCGCGCCCCGCACCGCAAGCCGGCGACCTTCAAGCTCGACGACCCCGGCGTCATCGTGATGGACCCGGACGATACCAGCCGCCCGTCGCGCGGCACCGTCCATGTCACCCCGGAAGCCGACCCGGCGCTGCTGCCGGTTCCGCTCGAGCCGCCGCCGATCCCGACGCGCCGCGGCTTTCGCTGGGGCACGCTGTTCTGGGGCGCGGTCGGCGGACTGGTCGTGCTCGCGACCGGGCTCAGCATCAGCCATCTGATCGAGGATTTGTTCGCGCGCGGCGAGGGTTTTGGAATTCTCGGCCTGGCGCTTGCCATTGTTGCCGCGCTGGCATTCGCGGTGATTGTCGCGCGCGAAGCCTTCGGGCTGATCCGGCTCGCGGCAATCGAAAAACTGCATCAGCGTGCCGCGGCGGTGCTGCTGAGCGATGACCGCGCCGAAAGCCGCGCCATCGTACGGGATCTGATGGGCATCGCGCACCAGAACCCGCATCTGGCGCGGGCCCGCGCCACGCTGCAGGGCCATGCCGACGACATCATCGACGGCGCCGACATGATTCGCCTCGCCGAGCGCGAATTGATGTCGCCGCTGGACCAGGAGGCGCGCCGGCTGGTGTCGTCGGCTGCCCAGCGCGTCTCGCTCGTCACCGCGGTCAGTCCGCGCGCCGTGGTCGACGTGCTGTTCGTGTTCGCCGCCTCGCTGCGGCTGATCCGGCAGCTGGCGCGGCTCTATGGCGGCCGTCCCGGCGCGCTCGGCATGATCTCGCTGCTGCGCCATGTCATCGCCCATGTCGCCATCACCGGCGGCATGGCGGCGAGCGATAGTCTCATTCAGCAGGTGCTCGGCCATGGCATCGCGGCAAAACTCTCGCAGCGGCTCGGCGAGGGCGTGCTCAACGGCCTGCTCACCGCCCGGCTGGGCCTGGCCGCGATCGACGTCACGCGGCCGCTGCCGTTCACCGCGTTGCCGCGGCCCGCGCTCGGCGATCTCGCGAAGGACCTCTTGCGCAAGCGCGACGGCGAAGAGTGACCGCTAAACGGGGGCGACGATCTTCGTTCGCAGCGACATCAATCCCTCGAACGCGATCACCATGTCGTCGCCGGGCCGCAGATAGAGCTCGTCGGCATTGGGCTGCCCGACGGCGACGCCGCTCGGCGCGCCCATGGCGATGAGGTCGCCGGGCTCGAACACGACGTAGCGCGAAAAGTGCTCCAGTACGTCAGCGATCTTGTAGAGATAGTCGCCGGTGTTGGCGCGCAGCCGGCGCTTGCCGTTGACGTCGCAGGTGACCCAGAGATTGTCGGTATCGGCGGCCTCATCCATGGTCAGGATCCAGGGGCCGACCGGCGCAAAACCCGGCATGTTCTTCGCGGTCCAGAACCGGCTGCCGGACGCCACCTCGCGCTGCTGGATTTCGCGGGCGCTGACGTCGTTGGTCAGCGTGAAGCCGGAAATATACTCCATCGCCTCGGCCTTCTTGACGCCATGCGCGCGCTTGCCGACGACATAGCAAAGCTCGGGCTCGTAATCGAGCTTGGTGATGTCGGCGGGCTTGACGACTTCGTCGCCGTCGCCCGACATCGTCGAGATCAGTTTGATGAAGCCGGTCGGCTCGTTCGGAACCTCGGTGAGCATCCTGTTGGCGGCGAGTTCCTCGCGATGCCTCCTGTTGTTCTTGCCGACGCAGAAGAATTTCGATGGGTCGGGAATCGGCGGCAGGAATTTCAGGCCGGCGACCGGGCGAAGCAGCTTTGCGTCTTCCGCCGCGACCGCGAATTCTTCCAGCGCCGCAATGATCGGTGCGCCGCTGGTCAGCGCGATCTTGACCGTGGTCGCCGGAACCGCGCGATGCAGCGCGTCCGCCGCCGCCATCACATCGACGATGTTTTCGCCGCGAACGATGCCGAAGCGCGGCGCGTGGCCCACGTTCGGATCGACAAAAGTCGCCAGTCGCATCGTCACTTTCCTCCCGGCAATTGCACGTCGTTGTCCTTCACGAGCTTGCTCCATTTGGCGACGTCGGCGTTGATGTAGCGGCCGAACTCTTCCGGGGTCTGCGGTTTCGGTTCGGCGCCAAGCGTCGCCAGATGATCGCGGAATTCCTTCGTCTGCATCGCGGCGACGATGACCTCGTTGAGTTGCTTGACGATCTCGGGCGGCGTCTGCGGCGGCGCCAGCAGGCCGAACCAGCCGACCGATTCATAGCCGGGCACGGTTTCGGAAACCGGCGGCACATCCGGATAGAATTTCGATCGTCTAGTATCGGTTACGCCGAGCGCCTTGAGCTGGCCCGAGGCCACGAATTGCTGCACCACCGGTCCCGGCGCGAACATCACGTCGATGCGCCCGCCCAAGAGATCGGTCACCGCGGGGCCGGTGCCCTTGTAGGGCACGTGCAGCATCCTGGTCCCGGTTTCGCTGCCAAACAGCAGCCCGGAAAGATGCGACGCGGCGCCGACGCCGGACGAGCCGAATGTCAGCTCCCCCGGCTTTTCCTTCGCCAGCCGGATCAGATCGGCCGTCGTGTTGACCGGCAAGGTCGGCCTGACCACCAGCAGATAGGGCGGCGCCGCGGCGATCACGATCGGCGAGAGTACCTTGTTGACATCGAACGGACCGTCGCCGTCGGCACCGGCGGCTACCGTCATCAGTGCGCCGGTCGACGCCATCAACAGCGTGTAGCCGTCGGGCTCAGCCTTCATCGCTGCGCGCGTGCCGATCGCGCCCGAGGCGCCCGGCTGGTTTTCCACCACCACCGGCTGGCCCCATCTGCTGCTGAGGTTTTGCGCGATGATGCGCGCCAGCACGTCGGTGCCGCCGCCGGCGGCGAACGGCACGATCATCTTGATGGTGTGGTCGGGATAGTCGGCGGCGGTGGCCGGCAAGGCGAGTGCGATAAGTGAGATCGCCAGAGCAGTGATACGAACGTTGGCGCTCATGATGCTCACCCGGTCAATCCAGTCATTCCGGGATGGTCCGAGCGGGTCCGCGCGAAGCGCGGCCCGATGGGACCAGACCCGGAATCTCGAGATTCCGGGTTCGCGCTTCGCGCGCCCCGGAATGACGTTTCTCTGGCCACGAGGCGCAACGGCTGCACAACATCCCCCGCCAGCACACGCCATTGATAGAGCGGCGAATCCTTTGGCGGCGATAGCTCCGGCGTCCAGCCGGTCAGCTTTTCCAGCGCATACGTATCCATCACCATGCCGCGCCAGCTGCGATCGACCCGTTCCAGCGGCTCCCGCACCGCCGTGGTCGACGCCCATAGCGGGCTGATGTTGTCGGGCTCGCGTCCGACATAGAGCCCGGTATGACCTCTGACCAAATCCATGCCCGGATCGCGAAAGCCCTGAAACCTGCCGCGCTCGTTGATCTGGATCACCGGCACGCGGCCGTTGAAATACCACCGCAGCATCGAATAGGTCCGGTAGTCGGTGGTCGCAATCCAGCTTGCGCCGGTCTTCTGCAATTCGACCTGCGCGCGGTCCGCGACTTCCCGGTAGCCCGCTTCACCGCCGATCGGATCGATGCTGCCGATGAAATTCCAGGGGGTTGCGACGTAGTAGAGAAACACCAGAACGACGAAGACGATGCCGGAGGCGACCGCCGCGTCGGCCCAGCGGATGGTCGACCTGACCATCCAGGCGGGGAAACCTTCGCGCGGCAGCATCGCGACGTTGATGGCGGTGGCGGCAAATCCGGCCGGCCACAAAAACATCGGCCAGGTGTCGCCGACCCTTAAGGTCAGCGATTTTAGGAAAAAATAGCCGAAGGGCACGATCACCGCGGTCGACAGCAGAACGGCGACTGCATCGCCGCGGCGATAGCCCCGCCACGCCGTCAACGTCACGCCCGACAAAACCACCGGCAGCAGGATGAAGCCGACCAGCCCGAACTGCAGGCCGATAAAATCGCCTAGCGTGCGCAACGACAATTCGTGGGTTGCCGCCGCTCGCACAAACTGGAAGCGGAACGTCGCCCAGTCGTGTTCCGCGTTCCAGATCAGCGCCGGCGAGAACACGACCAGCGCGATCAGCGCCGCACCCCAGGGATACGGGCTGAACAGCCAGCGCCGGCGCCAGGCGGGCACCAGCATGAATGCCACGACCGCCGGAAGCAGCATGATGGCGGTGAATTTCGACAGCAGCGCGAGCCCGCCGAAGGCGCCGGCGGCGAGCCACCAGCGTCCGTCGCCGCTTTCGGCAAGCCGGACCAGCGCCCACAGCATCGCCACCGCGAACGGGATCATCGCGATGTCGGGCGACACCTTGGCCATCAGCAGCCCGTAATAGAGGGCGGCCTCCGGCAGCAGCAGGGCGAGCACGACCGCGCGGAAATCATGGGTCACCCGGCGGACGATATCGGCGAGCAGCAACTGCGTCACCAGCATCGCGAGGATGCCGGCAAACCGCACGCCCAGATTGGTGTCGCCGAAAATCGTGGTGCCGAAACGGATGAACCACGCGATCATTGGCGGATGGTCGAGGTAGGAGAGCACGTTCTCCTTGGACCAGGTCCAGTAATAGGCCTCGTCGGTGCGCAGGTCGATCACGCAGGCGTAGATCACGCGCAACGCCGTCATCGCGGCCATCAGCACGGCCACGGCAAGCCATGGCCGGGAGGCTGGACTGTCCGGTTTGGCGCGGCTGGCATCGGGGGCGGCAATCGTCACGAGGCCTTTTCTCCGACTGGCCGCGAGGTGTCAACGTGTTGACATGGGCGGCGGCGCTCCCGGCCGGATCGGGGCAAGCCGCGAAAGATGCTCGCCGATGGAATTAAACTCCACTATCGTCGATCTAGTATTTGCACAATCGTTCGTCCGGATCGCATGGCCCGATTTTCCTGGCAACAACTGACAAGATTCGTCCGCGGCATCGGCGTCCGGCAGGTCCGCTTCGCCTGCGGGCTGGTGCTGTTCAGCTACCTGATCAGCCATTTCCTCAATCACGCGCTCGGCAATATCTCGATCGAGGCGATGACGGCCGGCATCTATTACCACATCGCGTTCTGGCAATTTCCGCCCGTGGCGATCCTGCTTTATGCCTCGGCGTTCGTGCACAGCGGTCTCGGGATCTGGGCGCTCTACCAGCGCCGGCAATTTCGCTGGAGGGCGATCGAACCGCTGCAGCTCGTGCTCGGCTTGAGCATTCCGGCACTCATCATTGCCCATATCGTCGGGGTGCGGGTCGGCGAAGCCCTGTTCGGCCATGAAAAGCACTATCCGCAGGAACTCTATGCGTTCTGGGTCGTCTGGCCGTACCGGATCTGGACGATGTCGGCGGTTCTGGTCATTGCCTGGACACACGGCTGCATCGGTCTTTATTTCTGGTTGCGGATGAAGGCTTTTTACCGACGCGCAGCCCCGTTCCTGCTCGCCGCCGCGGTGCTGGTTCCGACGCTGGCCCTGCTCGGCTTCTATCAGGCCGGACGAAGCGTCGTCGCCGACAGCGACGATGCCGAGTGGCGAACGAACAATCTTTCGCAAGCCCAGGTCGGGACACCAGCCCAGCAGCAGGTGCTCGATGAAATCGCCGATGATCTGCTGATCTTCTATCTCGGCCTGGTTGGCCTCGCTCTGCTGGCGCGGGGCGCGCGCGCGATCAACGAGCGCCGGGGCGGCATGATCAACCTGTCCTACGGCAACGGCCGGACGGTTCGAGTCCCCAAGGGCCTCAGTGTGCTCGAGGCCAGTCTGCGGCACAACATTCCGCATGCCAGCGTTTGCGGCGGCCGCGCCCGTTGCTCCACCTGCCGCGTTCGCGTGATCGGCGACCACAGCGGGCTCCCATCGCCGTCGCAGCGCGAGGCCTTCGTGCTCAACCGGGTCGGCGCGACCGATCCCTCGATCCGTCTTGCCTGCCAGCTCAGGCCGGAGACCGATCTGTCGTTCTTCCAGCTCTTCATGCCGCATGCGATGGCGGCGCACGCCTCGCATCCGCAACGCGTCGGCCAGGAGCGCTACCTCGTCAGCATGTTCGTGGACATGCGGGGCTCGACCCAGCTTGCCGAAAACCAGCTGCCGTTCGATACCGTCTTCATCGTCAACCGCTTCCTCGGCGCTGTATCGGCCGCCGTGACCCAATGCGGCGGCCAGCCCAACCAGTTCCTCGGCGACGGCGAACTGGCGCTGTTCGGGCTGAGCACGAGCCCGCAAACCGCCTGCCGGCAGGCGCTGCGTGCGGCGGCCATGATATCGGCCAATGTCGACGAGCTAAATCAATTCCTGAGCCACGACCTGCGCGAACCGATCCGCTTCGGCATCGGCATCCACGGCGGCGAGGTGATCATCGGCGATATCGGCTACCGCGACCACATGATCTTCACCGCGCTCGGCGACGCGGTCAATGTCGCGGCGCGGCTGCAGGACATGACGAAGACGCTGGCCTGCGAGGCGATCGTCTCGGAGGAAGTTCACGCTACCGCAGGGCTTTCGGCCGACGCCTTGCCGCAGCACCAAGTCACGATCCGCGGGCGCAGTGAGCCGATGATGGTCCGCTCGGTCGGCCGCGCATCGACGCTGGCCACACTGGTTGACGACGTGGATGTGGTTGCAGCCTGACAGCTGCGCGACATCGTTGTGTGACCTATCACACACCTGAACGTTCATTCATGAAATTGCCGGCGAACCCAACGAACCGCGCCAAGCGAGGACGCGACTGATGGGCGTTGGGCAAGAAAGACTACAACCCGCTGAAAGACCATAACCCGCGCCGCGCGCGCATCATTGAAGGAGAACGATCATGTTACGCAAACTCACTCTTGTACTGGTTGCCGCAGCTTCCCTCGGCGCCATGGCGCTGGCTCCCACGGCCGCTTCGGCGCACGGATTCGGCTTCGGCGGCTTCGGTCACGGCTTTGGTCACGGCTTCGGTGGCTTTCATCACCTCGGCGGCTTCGGCGTCGACGTGGTCGGCGCCGGCTATGCCGACGACAGCTGCTATGTGACGCGTCCGGTGCTGACCCCGTTCGGCTATCGCCTGCGCACCATCAACATCTGCGGATACTGATCGAACCTGAGGTTCCCTCAGGTCAACAAGCCCCGGTCGCGTCGCGCGGCCGGGGTTTTGATTTTTATCGCAGCGAACGCGAGCGAACAGCACCTTCGGATTGCTGCAACGCAACCCCCGCGCCGAAAGCATGAATTGACTTAAGCAATGCCGCTGCGGACACTCCTCGCCCGAGTCGGTGGAGACCGGCCTCGGCAAGAACAAGCTTCGGAGGAAGCGCGATGCTCGACAGACGGGAATTGATGCGGCGCGCCGGTATGGCAGCGCTCGCCACGGGGTTTGGTTCGACAAGAGCGTTCGCGCTCGATACCGTGACGCTGCCGTTCGACAATGGCGAACGGCCGCTGGTGAGATATCCGCAGAAGCGCCCGATGATCGGGCTGACCAGCCGGCCGCCGCAACTTGAGACGTCATTCTCGATCTTCAATGACGGCCCGATCACGCCGAACAACGCCTTCTTCGTCCGCTATCATCTGGCCGGCGTCCCGCTCGATATCGATCCCGACAAATTCACCCTCGAGATCAAGGGTAAGGTCGACAATCCGCTGAAACTTTCGCTGAAGGACATCAGAAAACTTCCCGCGGTCGAGTTGGTGGCCGTCAATCAATGCTCGGGCAACAGCCGCGGATTCTTCAATCCGCGCGTCGCCGGCGGGCAATTGGCGAACGGCGCGATGGGCAATGCGCGCTGGCGCGGCGTGCCGCTGAAGACCCTGCTCGACAAGGCCGGCGTGCAGGGCAGCGCCAAACAGGTCACGTTCAACGGCATGGACGGGCCGGTAATGGACACCACGCCGGATTTCGTCAAGGCGCTCGATATCGACCACGCGCGCGACGGCGAGGTGATGCTGGCCTACGGCATGAATGGCGACGACTTGCCGTTCCTCAACGGCTTTCCGCTGCGGCTAGTCGTGCCCGGCTATTACGGCACCTATTGGGTCAAGCACCTCAACGAAATCACCGTGATCGACAGCGTGTTCGACGGCTTCTGGATGAAGACCGCCTACCGGATTCCGGACACGCCATGCGCCTGCGTCGAGCCGGGCACCGCGCCGAAGGCGACGATCCCGATCAACCGCTATAACGTCCGCTCCTTCATCACCAGCGTCGCCGACGGCGCCAAATTGAAGTCGGGCGGGCTGACGCTGAAGGGCATCGCCTTCGACGGCGGCAAGGGTATCAAGGAAGTCGCCGTTACGATCGACGGCGGCAAGACCTGGACACAGGCGAAACTCGGCAAGGATCTCGGCAAATATTCGTTCCGCGAATGGAAGCTGAAGGTCAAGCTTGCCGCCGGCGATCACGAACTCAAGGTACGCGCCACCAACAATGCCGGCGACACCCAGCCGGGCGAACCCTCGTGGAATCCGGCGGGCTATATGCGCAACGTCGTCGAAACCGTTCGCGTCACCGCGGCGTGAGGAGAATGATCATGACCCGCTGGTTCGTCGTTGCGTCCCTGCTGGCTGCGGCTGCCATCGCAGTTCCGGGTTTCGGTTCGGTCGGCGCGGCTTCGATTTCCTATGCGCTGCCTGAGGAAACCGCGGCCTTCAGGCCGGGCCCCAATCTCGACACGGTGCAAACCAACTGCACCGGTTGCCACTCCGCCGACTACATCCAGACCCAGCCGCGGGGGCCGAAATACAAGAAGGATTTCTGGCAGGCCGAGGTGACCAAGATGATCAAGCTCTACGGGGCGCCGATCGCGGATGCCGACGTGCCGAAGATCGTCGAATATCTCGCAGCGACCTATTGAGGGGCGGCGTGAGTTGCGGCGCTCGCCGCGCTTGCGGCCGGTTCCGTGGACCTCGGCAACATCGTGAAACCCTGCCGCGCGGGTTTGTAATCCGTGCGCACTCCACCGTCGAACCGATTGCAAAATTTGACATGGCCTGAGATCGGGCCGCTATACTGGCATCATCAGTCGATGTGCCGGGTTGGAACGGTCTTGAACAAGCGCGTGGAACGGCGACTTGCAGCAATCCTGGCGGCGGATGTCGCCGGCTACAGCCGCCTGATGGGCGCCAGCGAGGAAAGCACGCTGGCGCAGCTCAAGGCGGTCCGGAAGGACATTGTCGATCCCCAGATTGCCGCCCATCACGGGCGCATCGTCAAGACCACCGGCGACGGGTTGCTCGCCGAGTTCGCGAGCGTCGTGGACGGGTCGCGCTGCGCGGTCGAGATCCAGCGCGCGATGGCCGAACAGAACGCCGATATCGCGCCGGACAGGCGGATCGAATTCCGCATCGGCATTCATGTCGGCGATATCATCTTTGACGACAACGATATCTTCGGCGACGGCGTCAACATCGCCGCCAGAGTGGAGGGAATTGCCGAGGCCGGCGGCGTCTGCCTGTCCGACGACGCCCGGCGTCAGATCCGCGGCAAGATCGATATCGCCTGCGAAGACATGGGGCTGCAAACGCTGAAGAACATCGCCGAACCGATGCGCGCGTGGCGAATCCAGATCGCCGACGCCGTCGCTCTGGCGAAACCCGGCGTCGCCCCGGCGGGCCAGCCGCTGCCGGTGCCCGACAAGCCCTCGATCGCGGTGCTGCCGTTCCAGAACATGTCCGGCGATCCGGAGCAGGAGTATTTCGCCGACGGCATGGTCGAGGACATCATCACCGCGCTGTCGCGCTTCAAGTCGCTGTTCGTGATCGCCCGCAATTCGAGCTTCACCTACAAGGGCAAAGCCGTCGATATCAAGCAGGTCGGACGCGATCTCGGCGTGCGTTATGTGCTCGAAGGCAGCGTCAGGAAGGCCGGCAATCGGGTTCGCATCACCGGCCAGCTGATCGAGGCCGCGACCGGACGGCATTTGTGGGCGGACAAATTCGACGGTGCGCTCGAGGACGTATTCGGCCTGCAGGACCAGGTCACCGCGAGCGTGGTCGGGCTGATTGCGCCGACGCTCGAACAAGCGGAGATCGAGCGGGCCCGGCAAAAGCCGACCGACAGGCTCGACAGCTATGATTTCTATTTGCGCGGCATGGCGTTGGCGAACAGGCGGGGGTCGCTGGCCGCGGCACGTGAAATGTTCAGAAAGGCTTCCGAGCGGGACCCGGCATATGGCCCCGCATACGCCATGGCTGCATTGACCTTGATGCTGGAACAGGGAGTCAGCGGCGTGCCGCTTGGCGCCGAAGCGCGAACCGAGGCCCTTCGGCTCGCTCATCTGGGATCGAAGGTGGCGAGCGACGACGCTTTCACGCTTGCGAGGTCGGGTCACGTCCTGACCTATCTCGGACACGAATATGATCGCGGCGCCTCGATGGTCGAACAGGCCGTCGCGCTGAATCCCAATCTTGCCGTCGCCTGGTATTCGCTGGGGTGGGTAGCGCTGATGTGCGGGGAGGCCGAACGCGCCGTCGAAGGCTTTGACCGGATGATCCGGCTCAGTCCCCTCGATCCGTTGCGGGTTGGCGCCTGGAACGGCAGTTCATTCGCGTTGTTTCAGCTGCATCGCTACGACGAGGGGTGTGCGGCGGCGAGCAAAGCGATCCAGTTTTCGGCGAACGCGCATACGCTTGGCGCATTTATCGTAAACGCCGTTCCGGGCGGACGAGAGGCCGAGGCCAGGCAGGCCGCGGCGCAACTCCTGGGGCTGCACCCCGACTTTCGCGTCTCTCATGCGGCAGAAGCCTTCCCTGTCCGCTTGGTGGGTGAGCGCGACCGGATGGCGGCTGCGCTTCGCGAGGCAGGCTTGCCGGCCTAGTTTGCGAGCCCTCAAGGTCCGGCCTTTGACCTCTGCCCTCGCAGTCCTCGTTCCATTCACGCAAAGTCGATTGGGATCGCAGGCGTATCTGCACTACGGTTTCTGGCTTTCGCGTGCCTGATTCGCGCGACCCCAACGGATTCCGCAGCACGAAACCGCCTTCATGGACATCAAAATACTGGTCGAGGCGCAGGGACGCGACGTCAGGATCGACCTGTTTCGCGGGATCGCGAACTGGTTCATCTTCCTCGACCACATTCCCAACAACGTCGTGAATTGGATCACCCTTCGAAACTTCGGGTTCAGCGGCGCCGCTGACATGTTCATCTTCATATCCGGCTATGCCGCCGGTATCGTCTACGCCAAGATGACGATGGAGCGGGGCTTCGTCGTCGGGGCAACCCGGATCTTCAAGCGGGTGTGGCAGCTCTACGTCGCCTACATCATCCTGTTCGTGATCTACATCGTGACGATCGCCGACGTGGCAGGACGATTTGCCGCTCCCGACATCATCTACGAATTCAACGTCACCGGCCTCGTCGACCACCCGATCCGGACATTGGCCTACGGGCTGCTGCTGCGATCGAGGCCGCTCAACCTCGACATCCTGCAGCTCTACATCATCCTGATGGCGTTTTTTCCGCCGGTGCTGTGGACGATGCTGCGCAAACCCGACCTCGCGATGGGCGGCTCCATTGCACTGTATCTTGCCGCGCACGCGTTCGACTGGAACCTGCGGTCGTTTCCCGACGGCGACTGGTACTTCAATCCGTTTTGCTGGCAATTGCTGTTTGTGTTCGGCGCCTGGCTCGCGCTTGGCGGAACGGAAAAGTGCCGCGCGTTTATCAAGCTTCCGGCCCTGTTCCATCTCGGTATCGCCTATCTGGTCTTTGCGCTGGCGATGACAATGGCCGGCCGCTTTCCGCAATTCGCAAGCCTGTTTCCGGCATCGCTGGTCGACGCCTTCAACCCCAATGACAGGATGAATCTCGCGCCGTATCGCGTCGTGCATTTGATCTTCGCGACGCTGATCGTGACGCGATACGTATCGAAGGACTGGCCCGGACTGAGGTGGAAAATCCTCCAGCCGTTGATCGTATGCGGCCAGCAGTCGATTGCCGTGTTTTGCTTCGGCGTGTTCCTCTCGTTTGTCGGTCATTTCGCGCTGATGTTGAGTTCGGGTTCCCTGCTGGCGCAGGTCCTCGTCAGCGCGGCCGGCATCGCTCTCCTCACCCTGGTCGCCTACTACCTGTCGTGGTCCCGCCAGCAGGACGACCCGTCGCAAATCCGCCACCGCATGGCATCCATCGACGCGCATTTCTAGCTTTCGCGCGAATTGGCTCTCCGGCGCCGAAACGCACGGTAACCGTTCGTTAACCTGACTTCGTAACCACACTTCCATTCGCGCGATATACCCTCGCGCTCCGCGCCTGGCGAAGATCCGCCCCCGGCGTGGGTCGAGGACCGAATGAAGGCCAGCGGAAACTCCCTGTTCGATCTCAAATCACTGGTTTCGGATGGTCCGATCCGCTGGCTGTTCCTGTGCGGGGCGCTGCTGATCGCCGCGATCGCGATCGGGACCGTTGTCACGGTAGACAATTTTCGCGAGCGCGCGCTGCAAAGCAGCGAACGCGAGCTGGAAAACACCGTGCTGCTGCTTGCCCGTCACTTCGACCAGCAACTCGACGACTTCACCGTCATCCAGAAAGACGTCGTTGCGCAGGTCGAGCGAAGCGGTACAAGCTCGGCCGAGGTCTTCAGGCGGCAGATGGCCACCCCCGAATGGCACGAGATGCTGAGAGCCAGGGTCGCAGGATATTCGGACTTCGCCGGCGTCAATGTCTTCGATGCAGAGGGGACGTTGATCAATTCGTCGGAAGCGTGGCCGGTTCTGCCAATCACGATCGCCGATCGAGCCTACTTCAGGGCCTTCAAATCAGGTTTCGCGGCGCGACCGGTTCTGGTCGAACTGGTGCCGAGCCGCCTCGGCGAGGGGGGCTGGGCGACCGTCATCTCTCAGCCGGTGACGGGTCCGGAGGGCGAATTCCTGGGGCTTGTCACGAGGGCGATCACGCCGGCCAGCTTCGAAAAATTCTTCGCATCCGTCGTGCTCGGGGAAAACGCGGCTATTTCCATGTACCATCGCGATGGAACGCTGCTGGCCCGCTATCCTCACGTTGAAGACATGATCGGACGAAATTTCGGTGACGGTCCGCTGCAGCAGATCTTATCGAAGTCGAGTCACGGGACGATGCGTCTGACCGGTTCGCTCGACGGCGTCGACCGATTGGCCTCGATCCGCGCCTTGAGCAATTTTCCGATCTCGATAGCCGCGACGACAACCGTGGCGGCGGCCCTGGCCGCCTGGCAGCAACAAACGCAATTCCTGATCGGCGGCGCCGGGCTATCGGTGCTCATCATCATCGGGATCCTGTCCCTCATTGTTCGAAAGCTGCTGCAGCAGCATCAACTGGAAAAGCAGCGCCTCGACACCGCGCTCGACAACATGACACAGGGCCTGCTGCTGTTCGATTCGTCGCAGCGGCTGGTGGTTTGCAACCAGCGCTATGTCGAGATGTTTGGCGTATCGACCGATGTGGTGAAGCCAGGTTGTACGATTCACGAACTGCTTCAGCATCGCAAGGATACCGGGTCGTTCAGCGGCGACGTCGATCAGTATTGCTCCGCTCTCGCCCAGAAGATGACCCAAGGTGAGATATTTCAAACGATTCTGGATGCGGCAGACGGTGGCTCGATCCGGGTCATGTACCGGCCACTATCCCAGGGGGGCTGGGTAGCGACGTTGGAGGACATCACCGAGCGCCGGCGCGCCGAGGAGCGCATCACGCACCTTGCGCATTACGACGCGCTGACCGATCTGCCGAACCGTACGCTGTTCCAGGAAAAACTCGGACGCGAGCTCGCGCGGATGCGTGAGGGCGAGCAACTGGCCGTGTTCTATATCGACATTGATGAGTTCAAAAGCGTCAACGATACGCTGGGCCATCTGATCGGCGACGAACTGCTGAAATCCGTGGCTGCAAGCCTTGGCCGTTGTGTCACGGAGTCGGATTTCGTCGCTCGACTGGGCGGCGACGAATTTGCCGTCGTTCAAACCGCTGTCAAGGACCGGCAGGATGTCGTTGACCTGGTGACGCGAATCTACCACGCCATCCGCGAGCCCTATGAGTGCCTCGGCCACCAGGTCTCCACCGACGCCAGCGTCGGCATTGCGCTGGCACCGCAGCATGGCGGCGATCTGGACCAGTTGCTGAAGAACGCGGATCTCGCCATGTATGCCGCCAAGACCGCGGGACGCCGGACCTATCGGTTCTTCGAGCCGGAGATGGACGCGCGCGTGAGGGCGCGCCGTGTCCTGGAGATGGATCTGCGTCAGGCGATCGCAGCGGGCGCGCTGGAGGTGCATTACCAGCCTTCCCTCGATCTTCGGGATGACAGGATCACGGGATGCGAAGCCCTGCTGCGCTGGCGGCATCCGGAGCGCGGCATGATCCCGCCCTCCGAGTTCATCCCCGTCGCAGAAGAAACCGGCCTGATAAGCGAGTTGGGCACGTGGGTGCTTGCGACGGCCTGCGCCGAGGCCGCGACCTGGCCCGACGACATCAAGCTCGCGGTCAACGTCTCGCCGATCCAGTTCAAGGACGACACCTTTGCGCTCAAGGTCGTCGCGGCACTTGCAGCGTCCGGTCTTCCGGCCAGCCGGCTGGAGTTGGAAATCACGGAGGCGGTGCTCATTCGCGACGATGAAGCCGCGCTCGCAATCCTGCATCAGCTCCGGGCCGCCGGCGTACGGATTGCGCTCGACGATTTCGGCACCGGCTACTCTTCGCTCAGCTATCTGCAACGATTTCCGTTCGACAAGATCAAGATCGACCGTTGCTTCGTCGACACCATCGTCGAATCATCAAGCATCGTGCAGGCGGTGGTAAACATCGCCGCGGCGCGCAACATCATTACGACGGCGGAAGGCGTGGAGACCGAACAGCAACGGGATTTGCTCCGCACCCTCGGCTGCGCCGAAATGCAGGGTTATCTTTTCAGCCCGGCAAGGCCCGCCGCTGTGCTCAGGCAGCTGTTATTCTCGCATCGCGGCAGCCGCGAGACGGCGGGAGCACGACCTCGTGCGCAGGGATCCGTGGGCCGGGCGCAGCGGGGGAACCCGTTTCAATAAAATTGCAACGATCGGCGTTTTGCCACCACTTTGCTGCGTCAAATATTCCCGAAACCCGCAAAATGCGCAAATGCGCCCTGATAATGATCGTTTTTTGCCAGAATCGGGCTGTGGTTTAAGCTATCAAGCCTGCATTATACCGCGTATCGTGTGCCGGGCGGACATGCCGGTTTGCGGGGCCGGGAGTCCGTTTTTTCTTTTTTGATCCTGCGGAGACGACGCGATGGCTAAAGGTACTGTGAAGTGGTTCAACGCGACCAAGGGTTTTGGATTCATCCAGCCCTCGAGTGGCGGCAAGGACGTTTTTGTTCATATTTCGGCGGTCGAGAAAGCAGGCCTTTCCACGCTCAACGAAGGACAGACGGTGGAATACGAAGAGGTTGCCAATCGCGGCAAGACCTCGGCCGAGAACCTCAAGGTTTAAGGCGCGGATAACAGCACCCTCTCGGACGTAATCCGGGAGTGGAGCTTTCCTAAAATCTCAAAATCAGCGAGCGGGCGGGAGCGGCTGGTGCTCTTGCGCGCATTGGCGTTGTCGTGGCCAACGTATTGGCTCCGGCGGCGCCTGCCTTTCCGCCGGCCCGTCGGCCGCCCGCTTCAATCCAGGAAACCCGCAGGTTCATCGTCGCGGCGGTTTCGCGGCACGGCAGTCGGCTGCGTGATAGAATAAGAGAATCTGGGACATGCCAAGATGCCCGATTCCTCGCCCCCTCCGTCGTTTACCGCGGCTTACGCACCCGACGATGGCGCCATTGCCGAGCGGCTGCTGAAAACAGCCGATCTCAGCGCGGCGCAGGACGGTCGGATCAATCGCACCGCGACGCGGCTGATCGAGGCCATTCGCGCCCACGACGACCGCCTCGGCGGGGTGGAGGACATGCTGCGCGAGTTCGCGCTTTCCACCAGGGAGGGCCTGGCGCTGATGGTGCTCGCGGAGGCGCTGCTGCGGGTGCCGGATAGCCGCACCGCCGACCGCTTCATCGAGGACAAGCTCGGCCAGGGCGACTTCGTTCATCACGAGACCAAATCCAGCGCCTTCCTGGTCAATGCGTCGGCGTGGGCGCTCGGGATGTCGGCGCGGGTGATTCAGCCCGGCGAGACCCCGCAAGGCACCCTCGGGCGATTGACCAAACGGATCGGCCTGCCCGCGGTGCGCGCCGCCACGCGGCAGGCGATGCGGCTGATGGGCAGCCATTTCGTGCTGGGCGAAACCATCGACGCCGCGCTGGCGCGGGCGCAAGCGGCGGGCGCGCTGCGCTATTCCTTCGACATGCTCGGCGAGGGCGCGCGCACCGCTGAAGATGCCGGGCGCTATTTCAATTCCTATGCCAGCGCGATCGAGGCGATAGGCCGCACCGCCGGCGACAAGCCGCTGCCCGACCGGCCCGGCATATCGGTAAAGCTCTCCGCGCTGCATCCGCGTTTCGAGGCGTTGAGCCGAGCACGGGTGATGGCGGAACTGGTGCCGCGGCTGATCGATCTGGCGCGCCGCGCCAGGGCCTACGACCTGAACTTCACCGTCGACGCCGAGGAAGCGGATCGGCTGGAATTGTCACTGGAGGTGATGGCGGCAGCTTTCAGCCACGCCTCGCTGCAAGGCTGGGACGGCTTTGGGCTGGCGATCCAGGCCTACCAGAAGCGCGCCGAAGCCGCGATCGACTACGTTGAAGGGTTGGCGCGAGCACTGAACCGGCGGATGATGGTCCGGCTGGTGAAAGGCGCCTATTGGGACAGCGAGATCAAGCGCGCGCAGGAACGCGGCCTGGACGATTATCCGGTGTTCACGCGCAAGGCGATGACCGACCTGAACTACATCGCCTGCGCACAAAAGCTGATGGCGCTGCGGCCGCGGATTTTCCCGCAATTCGCCACCCACAACGCGCTGACGGTGGCAACCGTGCTCGAACTGGCAGGCGCCGAAAGCGGGTTCGAATTCCAGCGCCTGCATGGCATGGGCGAAGCGCTATACGAACAACTGAGTGAGGATCGTCCCGGATTGGCCTATCGGACCTACGCGCCGGTCGGCAGTCATCGCGATCTGCTGGCCTATCTGGTGCGGCGTCTGCTGGAGAACGGCGCCAATTCGTCGTTCGTGGCGATCGCGGCGGACGATTCGGTGCCGGTAGCGACGCTGCTGCGGCGCCCTGCGGAAATCATCGGTACGCCCGCGGGCGCGCGGCATCCGAAGATTCCGCTGCCACGCGATCTCTATCAACCGCAACGGCTAAATTCGCGCGGCATCGAATTCGGCGAACGAGCGGCATTGAACAAACTGCTTGCCGCGATGGCGGCGGAAACCATGCCTGTCGCAGCGGCACCGCTGATCAATGGCCGGATGGCGGCAGGCGTGGCGCGACCACTCGTCAGCCCGATCGACCTGACAACGCCGGTCGGCAGCGTCGTCGATCCAACACCGGAGCAGGCGAACGAGGCCGTCACCGCCGCGCGCGAAGGATTTTTGTCCTGGAGCCGAACCCCCGCCGCGACGCGCGCGGAAATCCTGCAGCGTGCGGCAGACCTGCTGGAGCAGCGGCGCGCGCATTTCATCGCGCTGTTGCAGCGCGAGGGCGGCAAGACGCTCGATGACGGGGTCTCGGAAGTCCGCGAGACGATCGATTTCTGCCGCTACTATGCCGCCCAGGGACGAAGGCTGTTCGGCGCGGACCAGGCGCTGCCCGGCCCTACCGGCGAGAGCAACGCCCTGCGGCTGCGCGGCCGCGGCGTGTTCGCCGCGATCTCGCCGTGGAATTTTCCGCTGGCGATTTTTACCGGCCAGGTGACGGCGGCGCTGATGGCCGGCAATGCGGTGGTGGCAAAACCGGCCGAACAGACGCCGCTGATCGCCGCCGAGGCCGTTCGCCTGCTGCAGGAGGCCGGTGTCCCGGCATCCGCGCTGCATCTGCTACCCGGCGACGGCGGCATCGGCGCGGCGCTGACGGCGCATGCCGATATCGCCGGCGTCGTCTTCACCGGCTCGACCGAAGTCGCGCGGATCATCAACCGGGCGCTTGCCGCCAAGGACGGTCCGATCGTGCCGCTGATCGCCGAGACCGGCGGCATCAATGCCATGATCGTGGATGCGACCGCGTTGCCGGAGCAGGTCGCCGACGATGTCGTCACCTCGGCGTTTCGCTCCGCCGGCCAGCGCTGCTCGGCGCTGCGGCTGTTGTTCGTCCAGGACGACGTCGCCGATCGCATGATCGAGATGATCGCAGGCGCGGCGCGCGAGCTTTCGATCGGCGACCCCTGCGAGATCGCGACCCAGATCGGACCGGTGATCGACACTGAAGCGAAGCAGCGGCTGGAAGCGCATATCGCGCGGATGAAGCGCGAGGCCCGCGTGCATTTCGCTGGCAGCGCGCCTGCTGGCAACTACGTCGCGCCGCATATCTTCGAATTGGCAGACGCGTCAGAATTGAGCGAGGAAGTGTTCGGCCCCGTGCTGCATGTGGTGCGCTACCCCGCCGACGGCCTCGATCGCGTGCTGCAATCGATCGAACGATCCGGCTACGGATTGACGCTCGGCATTCACTCCCGCATCGACGACCGGATCGAGGCGGTGATCGACCGGCTCGCCGTCGGCAATGTCTATGTCAACCGCAACATGATCGGAGCCGTGGTCGGCGTGCAGCCGTTCGGCGGCTTTGGCTTGTCGGGAACCGGGCCGAAGGCCGGCGGCCCGCATTATCTGGCGCGATTCGCGACCGAACAGACCGTGACCATCAACACCGCCGCGGCCGGCGGCAACGCGACGTTATTGTCTGATACGGAGTGAGATGGCCCTTTCGTCATTGCGAGGAGCGCTTGCGACGAAGCAATCCATACTTGCTCTTGCCGCGCAATGGATTGCTTCGCTGGCGCTCGCAATGATGGTGAATCTGCCGTTGCATCCCGCCGCCAACATCGGTCAAATGCACCCGTTCAAATCCGCTGCCGAAACAGCGATTCCACAACGCGGAATAAAAACCCACAAGACATGCCGGGAGCGACTGCCACCATGGAAAAGGGCATCTTCGAGGGCCTCAAGGTTCTGGACTGCGCGAGCTTCATCGCAGCGCCCGCGGCTGCGACCGTGCTGTCGGATTTCGGCGCCGACGTGATCAAGATCGAACCGCCGGTGACGGGCGATCCCTATCGCAATTTGACGAGCCTGCCGGGCTATCCGGCGAGCGCCCACAATTTCGCGTGGATGCTGGAGTCGCGCAACAAGAAGAGCCTGGCGCTCCACCTCGGCAAGCCGGAGGGCAAGGCGGTGCTGTATCGGCTCGCCGCCGAGGCCGACGTCTTCATCACCAACTTTCCGCCCGGCGTGCGGCAGCGGCTGGGGATCACCTATGAGGAACTGGCGCCGCTCAATCCGCGGCTGATCTATGCGTCGTTCACCGGCTACGGCGAAAAGGGCGAAGAGGCCAACAAGCCCGGCTTCGACAGCAACGCCTATTGGGCGCGTTCGGGCCTGATGGATCTGGTGCGCGCCGACGAGAACACCACGCCGGCGCGCTCGATCGCCGGCATGGGCGACCACCCCTGCGCGATGGCTTTCTACGGCGCGATCGTGACCGCGCTCTACAAGCGCGAGCACACCGGCAAGGGATCGCATGTCAGCTCCAACCTGATGGCCAACGGCGTCTGGGCGGCTTCCGTGCTGGCGCAGGCCAAACTATGCGGCGCGAAATTTTCCGCGCGGCGTCCGCGCGAACGCGCGCTGAACGCGGTGACCAACCACTACCAATGCAAGGACGGGCGCTGGCTGATCCTGTCGCTGCTCAACGAGGAGCGGCAATGGCCGACGCTGGCGCGCTGCCTCGGCCGCGAGGATCTCGTGACCGACCCCCGCTTTGCCACCAAACCCGACCGCCACGCGCGCTCGCTGGAGCTGATCAAATTGTTCGACGAGATTTTTGCCGGCAAGAATCTCGCCGAGTGGCGCAAGATCCTCGACGGTAACGGTCTGGTGTTCGGCGTGATCGGCATCCTCGACGACATCCCGAACGACCGGCAGATGATCGAGAACGATGTGCTGGTGCCCTATGACGGCGGCACCATGCTGACGGTCAACAGCCCGATCTGGGTCGACGGCAGCCCGAAAGTAAAACCGCGGCGCGCGCCTGAAATCGGCGAGCACAGCGACGAGATTCTGCGGCAGGCCGGCTACGACGAGGCCGCTATCCGGCAGTTGCGGGCGTCGGGCGCGGTGGCTTGAGCGGGCAAGGCGCAAGAGCCGAACTTCTCCCTCTCCCCGCTCTTTCGCGGGGAGAGGGCTGGGGTGAGGGGCTGTCTCGGCGAGCGCGACTCGCGGAGAGTCCCCCTCACCCGGATTGCATTTCATGCAATCCGACCTCTCCCCGCAAGCGGGGAGAGGTGGGAAAAAACTGTGCCGGCCTTGGGTCAGTCACCTCAAAGTCATCAAACTCTAGTTGTTGTGGAGAAGCACCCAGCCGACGGCGGCGAGCCCGATGACGACGGCGACCGCGATCGCCCAGGTGCTGACGCGGATGTCGCCGGTGGTTTGCCGTTCGGCTTCGTTCTCGGCGATTTCACGATTCCGCTCTTTGTTCTCGCTATCGCTCATCGCCTGCCTCCCCGTGCCAGAAGGTCGATCTGCCGCCCGCGTAACCTAGCCTAGACGCCTGCCGTCGTCGATGGACGCAAGCCGGCCCCGAGCGATGCCGGTGCATCGAGAGCGTCCCTGCCGCTGCCGCCCATCCCGGCGAGCCGGCTCAGGCAGAATGTGGCCAGCGCCGCGCAGAGCGCCGCACCCGCTGCCGCCATGAAGACATCTGCCGTGCTCCATTTCATGGTCATCAGCGCGCCCCCGACCAGGGGCCCGACGATCGAGCCGACCCGCCCGATCCCGAGCGCCCAGCCGACGCCCGATGACCTGACCGAGGTCGGATAGTACGCCGCAGCCAATGCATTGGCGGCGATCTGGCCGCCGACGACGCAGAAGCCCGAGGCGAAGATGGCTAGGGTGACCAAGGCGGTGGAATGACCGAGCTGACCGATCGCGCCGACGGCGAACACGGCGATGAAATACACCAGCGCCAGCGCGCGGAACGAGAAGCGGTCGATGATACTGCCGAGCGCAAAGGTGCCGACCACGCCGCCGACTTGCAGCATCGATCCGATGACAGCGGCTTCCGAGACCGAGGCGCCGAGGTCGTTCAAAACCGTAGGCAGCCAGTTCGCCAGGAAATAGATGTCGAGCAGGCTCATGAAGAACACCACCCACAACAGCAGCGTCACCAGGGTGCGGCCCTCCCGGAACAGGTGCAGCACCGGAATCCCCGCCAGATGCGGCTCGTGCACGACGAATTGCGTTGCCGGCGCAAATGCTGCCTTCGGATTGATCGCGGAGAGCAACTCGGCGACGCGCGCATTGGCGCGTCCGGTCAGCGCGAGGAACCGCACCGATTCCGGCAGCCGCAGCGCCAGGATCGGAACCAGCAGCAGCGGCGCAAGGCCGCCGACGACGAATACCGAACGCCAGCCGAAATGCGGAATCAGCACCGCGGCGAGCAGGCCGCCGAGCGCCGCGCCGACCGAGAAGCCGCAGAACATGATCATCACCATGGTGGCGCGGCGGCGGCGCGGATTGAACTCCGACGTGGTGGCAATCGCATTCGGCATCGCGCCGCCAAGCCCGAGCCCGGTCAGAAAACGAATCGCGAGCAGCGCGTTGACGTCCTGGACCAAAGCGGTGACGAGCGCGCCGATGCCGAATGCCAGCGTGGAGAGGACGATGATCTTCTTGCGGCCGATACGGTCAGCCAGCGGTCCGAACAGCAGCGCGCCGATCATCAATCCGAACAGGCCGGCGGAGAACACCGGGCCGAGCGCGCCCTTGGTCAGTCCCCATTCCTTGGCCAGGACGGGCGCGACATAGCCGATCGCCTGGGTGTCGAAGCCATCGAGGAACAACACGGCCGCGCAGGTTGCGAGCAGTTTGAGCTGAAAGGAGCCGACCGGCTGCTGGTCGATGAAATCGGCGACGTCGATCTGCGGTGCACCGCCAACTGGAACTTGAGAATTCGTCATCATGGTCTTCCCCCTCTTATCGTCATTGCGAGGAGCGAAAGCGACGAAGCAATCCATTCTTTCTTGTTGTTGTGAAATGAATTGCTTCGCTGCGCTCGCAATGACGGCCTCAATAGCAAGGCGGCACGGTACTCCGCTTCACCGCGTCCGCAATGCTTCCTTCGAATAGCCGGCGATCTTCTTGTAGCCTTCGGATAACGCCAGCAGTTCCTCGCGGCTGATGACGTCGTCGATGGCCGCAAAAGGCTGGTCCCTGGTCCGCTGGAACACCTCGCGCAGGATGGCGTCCGGCGGGTTGGTGCGGTTGGTCAGTACGATGCGCGTGGTGGCCTCGAGCCGCTGCTTCTCGTAAGCGGCCAGCGCTGCGACGGGATCGCCGTGTCCGAGCAGCGCCGAGGTCAGCGCGCGCGCATCCAGGATCGCCTGCCCCGCGCCGTTGGAGCCGCGCGGCACCATCGGGTGCGCGGCATCGCCGAGCAATGTCACCCGGCCAAAGCTCCAGCGCGGCAGCGGATCCTGATCGACCATCGGAAATTCCAGCACGCTGTCGGAAGCGCGGATGAAGGCCGGCACGTCGAGCCAGTCGAAATGCCAGTCGGCGAACGCGCCGATGAAATCCTCGCGTGAGCCTGTCCGGTTCCAGTCGCGCTTGCGATAGACCGGCGTCTCGATCTCGGCGACCCAGTTGACGAGTTGCAATCCGTCCGCACCGGTGGGGCGGATCGGATAGATCACCATCTTGCCATGCGACAGCCATCCCGCCCGCACCATGCTGGCGCCCGACAAGATCGGCTGCCATCGCGTCACGCCGCGCCACATGTTGACGCCGGAATAGCGCGGCTCGCCTTCGTCGGGAAAAAACTGCTTGCGGACCGCGGAATTGATGCCGTCGCAGGCGATCGCAACCCCGCCGCGCACGGTGGAGCGGCTCGCCCCTCCCGGCCCGTCGGAAAAAATAGCGCTGATGCCGGTTTCATCCTGTTCGACGGCGAGGCAATGATGGTTGGTGACCAGACAATCGGCTCCCGCGCGGGCAACGAAGGCGTCGCGCAGGACCATCTGGAGGTCGCCGCGATGGACAGAGAATTGCGGATGCTCGTAGCCCGCCGCGCAGCCGAGCGGCTCCTGATAGATCAGCTGGCCGAAGCGATTGAAGAAGGTCGCATCACTGGTCGCGATCGCAACATTTGCCAGCGCTTGTTCCAGCCCCAGGGCTGCAAGCTCCTTGGTGGCGTGCGGAAGCAGGTTGATGCCGACGCCAATCGCCTTGATCTCGGCTGCCGATTCGAAAATGCGGCAGGGGATGCCGGCGGCGTGCAGCGCGAGCCCGAGCGTCAAACCGCCAATGCCGGCGCCGACGATAATGACGTCGTCCATGTTGCCTCCCCGGCGCGTGTTATCAGGCGGTTGCCGGGATGAAACAGATTAGTGAGCCTACTGTCAATCTGACCGATCGAATGATCGCACGTGTTATTTGACGAAGCACATCCCCATCCGCGACGCGCCCATCGCCTGACATGCCAGCCCCTCGGCACAGGTCCATGAGGCAAAGCTCTTGTCGTTGTCGGCGGCGACCGCGTGCTGGACATAGCAGTGCGCGCCCCAGCCGTCCTCATATTCGGTTCCCGCCAGTTCCGTGCTGCCGCGCAGCTGCGGACGGCTGGCGAAGCCGCGCGAATAGTCCGGTAGTTTGCCGTCGCGCAGCGCGGTGAGCACATCGCGGCGGCGGATCTGGTCGCCGAAGAAATGCGGCGAGGCCGGAACCACGATCGAATTGTCCGGCTTGGCCGCCATCCAGTCGACGCCGGGGAAATGGAAGCCGCCGATACCGCGGGTCTGATGGCAGCCTGCGCAGGTGACGTCGTTGAGCCGACGCTCGAAGCCCGCGACTGAGCGGATGTTCTGCAGGCCGTCCCCGCGCTCGGCGGCCTGCTTCAGGGCCGTGACGACGTCATTCTCGGTGAACAGAGGGGACGCCGAAGCGCCATCGCCCTGCACCAGACCGAAGGCGGGCTGCAGATCCGAATTCGAAAATCCGACCGGGGTCGGGGCGATCGCGCCCTTGGCCAGGAATTTCTCGGGGATCAGGATCGTGCCGCGATCGAGTTCGGCAAAATGCGCAGGATCGAGCAGCCACGCCTTGAACTCGCGCCCGAGCGGTTCGTCGGCCAAAATCCGGTCGCGGTCGATCTGGTTCTCGAGCGGCGATTCCTCGAATGCGCCCGACTGCCTGTTGAAGTCGAATACCTTCAGGAGATAGTCGGTGCGAAAATCCCTCACCGCGGATTTCGGCGCATGCGCGATCTGGAGATTGGTTTCGATGCGCTCGATATTCTCCGGCCCGATCAGATCCAGCGCGCCGTCTTTCGCCGTCAGTTTTTCCGCAAGGTCGGCTCCCGTCAGCGGCAATTCGCCGGCAGCGAGCCAGCGTCGCGCGATCTCGGCGCAGGTGACGGCCTTGCCGTCGCCGTCGATCGCAAGGTCGCCCTTGGCCTTCAACACCACATTCAGCGTCATCGGCAGCCGCGGTGAGACCGCGCCCTCGCCGGCCGTCTCCGGCAGATCGGTTCGCGTCAGGCGATAGATCAGCCGGATTTCACCGCAGCTCGCCTCCTGCACATAGGCGCGGTCCATCCGGTTGACGATGCCCGCCAGCACGAAGCGCGCATCGGGAGAATCAAGCAGCGCGCGCTCGAACAACTGAAAATCAAAGGACGTTCCGACCCCGATGGTCTCGTTGGGCAGGCTGGCGCTATGCCGTGCGATATATCGGTCGAACTCCAGATCGAGCGCCTTGCGCACGGCCACCATCGACGGAAGCGCGAACAACTGGCTGTTGGTGAGCGGCGCGCTACTCGATCCCGCCGGCAGCATGATTCGGGTCAGGCCAAATCTTCCATGATCAAGCTCGCGCAAGGCCAGCGGATCGGTGATCGCGGTTCCGCGCTCCAGCGCCGGCCCAGCCTGGGCATGGCGCACAGGCAAAATGCCGGCGAGCAAAATCAGCAATGAGAGAACAAGTCGCACGCGGTCCATATCCCGACAAACACCGTGGTGGACGCCTCATTCCAGGCGTCTCGCGGATGGCGTTTCGGGAAAATAGCCGAAAAGCGCACGGGCTGTCCCGCGGCAAGCCGGACGCCTCGGAACCGTCGCTTCACGTCACGGTGAAGCAACAGGCGTTAGCGCGCGACGATCAGGCCTTTGCTGGTCACGACGACCCAGTGTCCGTCCTGGCGCCGGACCGCGTCGATCCGGCCCAGTCCCGGGATCATGTCTCCGGCATAGACTTCGTAGGTCCCGCGCCGGCTTTCAATCAGCGCACCGCCATAACCGACGTCCCGCAGCACCCAGCCATCGATCGTCGGCAACCGGCCGACTTCGACTTTCGGCGCAGCGGTAGGCGCCGCCGCGGGAGGCGCGATCGATCCCGTGACTTCCTTCGGCGCGGCCGGCGCCGCGGCGACCGGCGCAGGCGCGGCCGGTGTGGCGGCAGCGACGACCGGAGCAGCCGTTGCGGGCTGGACGCGCAGCTTGTCCACGGCCTCGCTGAGCTTGGCGAGTTTGGCATTGGGCTCGGCTTGCGCCTTCTCGAGTTTGTCGAGCCGGTCACTGGTCTTGTTGTACTGGCTCATGCCCATCTTGGCGGTGTGCTCAACACTGACCTTCAGCGCCAGGACATCGGCATCGATCCGCGCGACCGAGGTTTCCAAGGTGCTATTGTTCGATGCTACCACGTTGCTGCCGAAGTAGCGTTCGATGCCTGAGGTCGCGAGCGCACCACCGATTGCGCCCGCCACGGTAGCCAGCGCAACCACCGCCGCCATGGCGCCGAAACGGCGCTTGCCGGATGATCCGGAACTCGGCTCGGCTTTCGACGCCGCCGCCTCCTCGCCGTGCCAGGCGCGCTCGCCGGGCGACATGATCATCAATTTGCCGGGCATCCGCGGCGCATCCGGTTCGGCCGCACCGGCTATGTCAGGTTTGGCCGGCTCAACCCTGAATGGCTCGGCCTTCGGCATGTTCATCTTGGGCAAATCCGGCTTCGGCGCCTCGTGGTCGGGCGCGATGGTGGGAGATTCGACCCCGGCTTCCAGGGCCGAAGCGATCACGGGCGTGTCTTTCCCGTCGACGGAACTGGAAGCCTCTGGCGCGGCACTGAGGGCACTGGTTTCAGTACTGCTCTGCTCGGCCTGTTGCTCGCTCACTTGCAAATCTCCAGTAAAGGTTGACCATTTGGTAACTTTTATTGCTTGCGAAATCGTTACCGGCGGCCGGCTTACGGAAATTTTAGGAACTCTTCGGGGCCGTTTTCGGCCCCTTGCGCGGCGCCGGCGCGGCAGCCGCGCGTGGACCGGTTCATGCTGCCCTGCGGCATCTAATACCATTGGCTGCCGAAGCGTCGTTTGCGCGGCCGTATTTCCCGACTAACATGACAAAATGACCAGCCAGAAGGCGGGCACCCCATGGCCATCGAAAAATGCATCAATGAATTTGATGTCGGCGACGTCATTTTCGAGGAAGGCTCGAGCGGGCGCGAGCTGTTCGTGGTGCTCGACGGCCTGGTCGAGATCGCCAAGGTCAGTGGTGCCAGCAAGACCGTGATCGTCACGCTCGGCAAGGGCGAATTCTTCGGCGAGATGGCCGTGATCGACGGCTCGTCGCGTTCGGCGACCGCGATCGCAGGCACAGCGAACACCCGCGTGATGCGCATCAATCATGCCCGCTTCGTCTATCTGGTCAGCCAGCAGCCGGCGTTCGCGCTGATGATCATGGACGCGCTATCGAAGCGCTTACGCGCCTCCAACGCCGTCACCTTCCGGGCGGCCAACCCATGAGCGACCGCAAACCGAGCCCGTTTCCGGTCCTGCTGAACAACGACATCTGTTCGTTGATCGAGGCGGCGAAGGACGTCTACCAGGTCCGTTTCAAGAACCGCGCCGCCAACGCTTATGTGGTGCGCGGCAAGTCCCGCACCGTCATGATCGACGTCGGGCTGTCGTCCAATTTCCCGGCATTGCGCGAATGCCTGCAGCATATCGACTGCCCGCCTGAAAAAATCGACATGGTGATCCTCAGCCACGAGCATCTCGACCACATCGGCGCCGCCTGGCATTTCGGCGGCCGTACCATCATCGCGGCGCACCGGCTCGCCGCCAACAAGATCATGCTGCGCGACGATTTTTCCATGCTGCGCAAGATGTTCAACGAGCCGAACGTGCCGATCAACGTCGATATCTGGCTGGAGGAGGGCAATCTGCTCGACCTCGGCAATTTCCGTCTCAACGTGATGTACACGCCGGGCCATACCTCGGCCTGCATCACCCTGTTCGACCAGGAACAGGGACTGCTGTTCGCGGCCGACACGCTGATGCCCGGCGGGGTGATGGGCGGGGTGTTCGGCTCGGGCAGCATCTCCGACTACATCCAGTCGCTGGAGCGGCTGAAGGGCCTGAATTCCAAAATCCTGCTGTCGGGCCATGGCCGGCTGTCCGACACGCCGCAGGAAGACGTCCGCATCGCCATCGCGCGCTCGCACGGGTTGCTGTCGGACACAGCCCAGCTGTTCGACGCGCTCGATGCGCGGCAGAATTTCGAGCCGATCATGCAATCGGTACGCGACCTCAACAAGCTCGACGACGCTTGATTCATGGCGTCATTCCGTCGGGTTTGACAAATGACCCGACGGTCTGCTCAAAGCATCGCCAAGACCGGGATGACTTTTCTTCGAGTAGTCATCCCGCTCTATCTTTTTGTTCGAGCATGATCTTTTCGGAAAACCGGTTCCCACTTTTCCGGATCATGCTCTAGGATGCCGAAATCATGATTGGGGGAAACCAATGAAACTCTACGATTCGATCGGGCCCAACCCACGCATTGTCCGCATGTTCATGGCGGAAAAGGGCATCGAAATGCCCAGGCAGACCGTCGACCTGCGCGGCGGCGAGAACCGGCAAGACGCACATCTCAAGCGCAATCCGCATGGTCAGATGCCGACGCTCGAGCTCGACGACGGCAGCTATCTGTCGGAGATCACCGCGATCTGCGAATATCTCGAGGAGAAGACGCCTGCGCCCGCGATGATCGGATCGACGCCGGAAGAGCGCGCCGAATGCCGGATGTGGACCCGGCGGGTCGACCTCAATATCGCCGAGCCGCTCGCCAACGGCTATCGCTTCGGCGAGGGCGCGAAATTTTTTGAAAAGCGGATTACGGTCGTGCCGGAAGCCTCACCCGGCCTGAAGAAGATCGCGGCCAACCGCCTGCAATGGCTGGACGGGCAGATGGCGGGCAACGCGCATCTGTGCGGCAAGCGCTTCACGCTGGCGGACATCCTGCTCTATTGCTGGATCGATTTCGGCAACCAGGTCGGCCAGCCGCTGGACCCGGCAAATACGAATATCGCGGCGTGGTTCGCGCGGGTTGGCGCGAGGCCGTCGGTGAAAGCGTAGGCGGCAACAAACTCCGCCGTCATCCTGAGGTGCGCGCTCTTGCGCGCCTCGAAGGATGAGACGCAGAGCACCTTAATCATCCTTCGAGGCTCGCCGAAGAGGCTCGCACCTCAGGATGACGGCGGTGGTTGGTGCTACATCACCACCGGCCTATCCGGCAGTTCATTCGGCCCTGCACCCTGCTTGGGAAAATACGCCGCCAGCTGGCGCGACACTGCCGCGATCCCCTTGATGACACCCGTTTCGAAGTTGCCCGCCTTGAAGTCGGCTTCCATCCCGGCGCAGATTTTCTGCCAGCGCTCGCGGCCGACGTTTGCGTCGATGCCGCGGTCGGCGACGATCTCGACCTTGCGGTCGGCGAGCAAGAGATAGATCAGCACACCGTTGTTATGAGCGGTGTCCCAGATCCGCAGATGCGCGAAAATATCCAGCGCGCGCTCGCGCGCCGACTGGTCGTGGAACAGCGGCGCGCCGTCGAGCGCGCCTTCGACCACGAAACGCACCTGGCCGGAATGGGTGGCCTCGCCGGCCTTGATCGCCTGCTCGATGTGGTCGAGCACCTCCGGCGTAAAGATCCGCCGCACCCGCCAGTGGTGCTCGATCAGATGCCTGCCGATCCGCCTGATATCCATCCCTGCCAGCTCCAGATTCTACCAGCTTCCAGACGCGCCGCCGCCGCCGAAACTGCCGCCCCCGCCCGAGAAACCGCTATCGCTGCTGCTCGAACTGCTGCCGCCGCTGCTCCAGCCGCCTCCGGAAGAGGAGCCGCCCGACCAGCCGCCGCCTCTGGCGCTGCTGCGCTGATAATTCTGGTTCGCCGCGGTGAGGACGTCGACAAAGAAGGTCAGCACGGAAATACCCCCGCCGATGAGGACCGCAAGCACGGTCGATCCCAGGAGATACCAGGCGAGCCCACCGATCACGCCGCCGGTTGCGACCGAACCGATCAACCTGCCAAGCGTGTGGCGCAGGATGCCCCCGACGGCGAAGGCGCCGAAGATAAAGAACGGATTGAGCGGATTGAAAAAGCCGATCCAGTTGTCGAAATCCCCGCCGTGCGACGCCTCCGGCGCGGGTGCCGGCAGCGGCTCGCCATCGATCACGCCGATGATCCGCGTTAGCCCGGCGGCAATTCCGCCGGCAAAATCGCCGCTCTTGAACCTCGGTGCGATCACCTCGTCGATGATGCGTCTTGAGGTAACGTCGGTGAGCGCGCCTTCGAGGCCGTAGCCGACCTCGATGCGAAGCTTGTGGTCGTCCTTGGCAATCACCAGCAGTGCGCCGTCGTCGATCTTCTTGCGCCCGATCTTCCAGGCCTCCGCAACCCGGATCGAATACTGCTCGATGGTCTCCGGCTGGGTCGTCGGCACGATCAGCACCGCAACCTGGCTGCCCTTGCGCGTTTGCAGGTCCTTCAGCCGTTGCGACTGCGTAGCGATGTCGTCGCTCGACAGGGTCCCTGTCAGGTCGACCACGCGGCCCGTGAGCGGCGGCACCGCGACGTCGGCGAACGCCGGAAGGGTCCAGCCCATCAGCAGCGCAAGCATGGCGGCTCTTGCAGCGTTCATCTCGGCCGATCCGGTTGTCGAACTACCTGGCCGGCGCCGGATTGAAGTCCACCTTCGGCGCGGTCGAGATTTCCTTCTCGTTGTCGACCGTGAAGTTGGCCTTTTCCTTGTAGCCGAACACCATCGCCGTCAGGTTGTTCGGGAAGGTTCGGATGCCGACATTGTAGTCCTGCACCGCCTTGATATAGCGGTTGCGCGCCACCGTGATGCGGTTTTCGGTACCCTCCAGCTGCGACATCAAATCGTGAAACAACGCGTCCGATTTGAGTTGCGGGTAGTTTTCGGTGACCACAAGCAATCGCGACAGCGCGCTGCTCAATTCGCCCTGGGCGGCCTGGAATTTCTGGAATGCTGCGGGATCGTTGACGAGCTCCGGGGTGGCCTGGATGCTGCCGACCTTGGCGCGCGCATTGGTGACGCCGAGCAGCACGTCCTTTTCCTGCTGCGCAAAACCCTTCACCGAATTGACCAGGTTGGGCACGAGGTCGGCGCGGCGCTGATACTGGTTCAGCACCTCCGACCAGGCCGACTTGACCTGCTCGTCATTGGTCTGGATCGCGTTGTAGCCGCAATTGGTCAGGCTCAAACTCGCCAGTGCCGCCAGCACGGTGAAAAATCTGCGCATCGAAGGCTCTCCATTGAAATCTGCCGCAAGCTAGCAGAACGATATTGCAATTACATCGTCATTCCGGGGCGCGCGTCGGCGCGAACCCGGAATCTCGAGATTCCGGGTTCGATGCTCCGCATCGCCCCGGAATGACGGAGGGTATTACACCCCCGCCGCCTTCGCGTCCCTGATCGCCTGCCAGACCTTTTGCGGCGTCAGCGGCGTGTGCAGCGTCTTGATGCCGAGTTCGGCGAGTGCGTCCATCACGCCATTGGCGATGCAGGGCGGGCCGCCGATGGCGCCGGATTCGCCACAGCCCTTGGCGCCCAGCGGATTGGTGCGGCACGGCGCGCTGCCATCGAGCGTGACCGCGATCGGCGGAATGTCGTCGGCGCGCGGAAGGCAGTAGTCCTGATAGCTCGCGGTCAGCAATTGTCCCTCGGCGTCGTAGGCCACGCCTTCGAACAGCGCCTGCCCGATGCCCTGCGCGACGCCGCCATGCACCTGTCCGGTCACCAGCATCGGATTGACGGCGACGCCGACATCGTCGACCGTGGTATAGCGCACCACCCGCGTGACGCCGGTCTCGGGATCGATCTCGACTTCGCAGATATGGGTGCCGTTGGGCCAGCTCGGGCCGTCGACTTCGCCGGTCGAGTCGACGGAAAGCCGCGCGCCCTTCTCCGCCCTGGCGATTTCGAACAGGTTGATCCGCTTGTCAGTGCCGACCACGGTGAGAAAACCGTCGCGATATTCGATGTCCTCCACGGAAGCCTCCAGCATGTGGGAGGCTTTCTCGCGCGCCTTCGCGATCAAATCGTTGGCGGATACCACGGCTGCGGTGCCGCCGACGAACAGCGAACGCGAGCCGACGCTGCCGAAGCCGATGGCGAGATCGGTATCGCCCTGCACGACGTCGATCCTGTCCATGGGGATGCCGAGCGATTGCGAGATCATCTGGGTGTAGGTGGTCTGCAGCCCCTGGCCCATCGCCATGGTGCCCGAATGCAGGACGACGCGGCCCTCGGCCGTGGCGTGCAGGCTGACGGTTTCAGTATGCACGCGGCCACCGGTCCATTCGATGTAGCTGGTCAGCCCGCGGCCGTAGAGCAGGCCCTTCTTTTTCGCCGCCTTCTTGCGTGCGCCAAAACCGTCCCAGTCCGCGAGCTTTGCGGCGCGCTCCATCATGTGCGCGAAAGCACCGCTGTCATAGACCTGGCCGACGGCGTTGGTGTAGGGCAGTTGCGCGGGCTTGATGTAGTTCACTTTCCGGATCGCGCGCGGATCCATGCCGAGCTGCCGTGCGGCGGCGTCCATCAGCCGCTCGACGATGAACACGCCCTCGGGGCGGCCCGCGCCGCGATAGGCGCCGACCGGCGCGGTATTGGTCATCACCGCCTTGACCTCGTAATGCACCAGCGGCAGGTCGTAGACGCCCGACTGCACGAACGGCCCGAGCACCAATGGAATGACGGTGCCGGCTCCCGAGACATAGGCGCCGGTGCCGCCGACCGAGCGCACCCGATAGGCCAGCACGCGGCCCTTGGCGTCGAGCGCGAATTCGCCGGTCGATGTCAGATCGCGGCCATGGGTGCCGCCGACGAATTCATCGGTGCGGTCGCCGCGCCAGCGCACCTTGCGGTTCAGTTTGGTCGCGGCATAGGCCACCAAGCCGTCTTCCGGATAGAGGCTGGTCTTTTGCCCAAAACCGCCGCCGATATCGCCGACCAGCACGCGGACGCTTTCCTTCGGCCGCTTCAGCACGGCTTCGGCGAGCAGATCGCGGGTCGAGCCCGGGGTCTGCGACTGCGTATGCAGGATCAGCCGGCCGGACTTCTTGTCGACCTCGGCAATACTCGAGCGCGGCTCCATGGCGGAGGGCGCCAGCCGTTGGCTGACCAGATCGAGCGATACCTTATGCGCCGCGTCGGCGAACGCGGCCTCGACGGCCGCGGCATCGCCATAGCTCATGGCGGCGAGGATATTGTCGGGGGCTTCCGCCCACACCGCGGGCGCGCCTGGTTTGGTGGCCTCGATCGGATCGACCACCGATGGCAAGACTTCGTATTCAACGGCGATCGCTTCCGCCGCGGTCTGCGCCGCGACCCGCGATGTCGCCACCACGGCTGCGACCGGCTCGCCGGCAAAGCGCACGATTTCGTGGGCGAGCAGCCGCCGCGGCGGCACCGTCATCGGCTTGCCGTCGGGGCGCATGAAGACCAGCAGCGTCGGCAGCGTGCCGATGTCGTCGGCGATCAGATCGGCGCCGGTGTAAACAGCGCTAACGCCCGGCATCCCGGAGGCGGGTTTAGTGTCGATCAACATGATTTTCGCATGCGCATGCGGCGAGCGCAGCACATGCAGCCACAGCGCGCCGTCGTCCGGCTTGTCGTCGATGAATTGCCCCTTGCCGGTGAGAAGTCTCTGGTCCTCTAGCCGCTTGACGGGCTGGCCCGCTCCGAAACGCAGGTTGCCGGGAAGAATATTCATCAGTTTGTCCTTCGAGTCTTTTGTTTGGTCACTGCGTTCTAGCCGAAAGGCAAGCGCCGGGCCAACCCGCGTTTTGCGAATGGTGACTGGAATTAGAACCGCTGAGACAGGTTGCACGGCTTGCTCACCGCACTTCTCGGATGTAGCTTGATGTATTGCAAATCGATCGTACTGCGCCAGTGAAACGGGGGAAGATATGCTTCAGATCAAAATAGGTATTACCGATACGACCGGAAAAGTTGACCCGGAAGTGATGGTGGCTGCCGCCGCGGCAATCAACATTCAGGTCACCAGAGACCTTCCGCAGTTTTGGAGTGTAAGCGCCAGCGTTGCCTATCTCCCAGACCACACAAAGATTCCGCAAGGCGTGTGGCCGGTGCAGATCGTCAAGACGTTGCCTCCGACCGAAGGTGGATTCCATTTCACCCAGAACAATCAGCCATACGCGAAAGTGATCGGCACGCCGGGGAGCAATGAGTGGACCCTGGACGCTAGCCACGAGACGCTTGAAATGCTGATCGATCCTTCCGGAAATCGGCTGCAGACTTCCACCGCCATCGCAATCGCAGATAATAAAATCGTCGATGGCACCGGCCAATTCGAATATTTGGTCGAGGCGTGTGACCCATGTGAGGCCGATGTTTTCAGTTACCAGATTAGCGGCATAGCCGTTTCAGATTTCATTACACCTCACTTCTATGAGCCCTATCCGCTGCCGGGGACGAGATACAGTTTCACGGGCGCGCTCACGGCGCCAAGGCAGATTCTCGACGGTGGTTACATTAGCTGGACCAATCCCGAGACCGCCGAAATTCAGCAATTGCAGAACTTCGGCGGCAAGCCCATCGTCAAGAACCTGGGGAGCGCCAGTGGCGCCAACCTCAGAGCATTTGTCGACTCGCGTACGCGCATTAAGGTGCCCGGACCCAAAGCATCGCCCAAATTGCTGCAAAAAAAGGCCCGTCTGGACGACGCCTACACCAAGGCCCTCGAGGCCGCGACCATCGCAAGGTCGAAACACTATGTCTGACACCGTTCCGAACAGGTGAGCACGAGGCCATTGAACACATAGTCGCGGGTTACACAATTTCCCGCAGCACCATCGCGACCACCCTGCGCTCTTCCGGCGAGAGCGCCGGCTGCGGGGCGATGGGATCGCCGACGTCATAGCCCTGGATTGCAAGGCCTGCCTTGATGCAGGCCGCGAGATTGTAGCGCGCAAACGCCTCGTTCAGCCGCCACAGTTTTCGTTGCAGCACAAGCGCGTCGTCCCAGCGCGCGGCCTTGCAGAGATCGTAGAGCTCCACGCTCTGCCGTGGAATGAGGCAGGCCGGCCCTGCCATCCACCCAACCCCGCCGATCAGCATCACCGCGGCCGGGATGTGCGCGGAGGCCGAAAACACGCGGATGGCGTCGCCGCAGCGGTTGATGATCGACAACAGCCGCCCGGTATTGGTGGAGGCATCCTTGATGTATTGGATGCGCGGATGGCTGGCGAGCCGCGCGATCACCTCCAGCGTCAGGTCGGAGCGCTGAAAATTCGGATTGGTGTAGATCACCACGGGAATATCGACCGCATCCGCGATGGCGCGGAAATAGGCCTCGATTTGCGCGTCGGCCAGCGGAAAATAGGCTTCGAGAATGGCGAGAATCCCATCGGCGCCGAGCTTCTGGTAGGCCCTGGCCTGCGCGACCGCATCCAGCGTCGAGGTCGAGGCGACGCCGGCCACCACCGGTACTCGACCTTTCGCGGCCTCGATCGTGGTGCGCACCACGGCAGTGCGCTGCGCGTTGCTGAGGTAGGCGAACTCGCCGGTCGAGCCGAGCGGCGTCAACCCGTGCACGCCCGCGCCGATGAGATCCTCGCACAGACGGCCGAGCACGTCATCGCGGGTTTGCCCCGACGCATCGACGGGCGAGACCAGATAGGGAAAGACGCCGTGGAAATCAGTCATGGCGCCCGCCGACACGTACGTCGATCGGCGCGACCGATCATGCAACGACGAATGCAATTCGACAGTTGAGACAACATCAATAATTTCCGCATCTGCAAAGCACGCCGGAATCGGCATGACCCGCACCGCCGGGATGGAACAGGGCCGACCCTGATTCATTATCAGACAAATGGCGTGGTGCGGGCGGGTTTTCCCCGCCGCCCGCGCCACGCGATCCTGCCGAACGGGTAGCCGCTGGACCAAAATGGGATCAGACTGGCTCGAAGCGAGACCCTCAAGGTGCCCCATGTCGAACGAAAATGCGCCTCCGCGCCAAGTCTTCCTCTTCAGCGGGCACATGATCGATGCCCCCGGACGCAAGGAGCCGCGTTTCCCGGCGGACAAGGAGGACGTTGCCAAAGCCGCGATCGAGGCAACGCTCACGAAAGCCGGCGCGGAAGCCGGCGATCTGGCGATTTGCGGCGGCGCATGCGGCGGCGACCTGATTTTTGCGGAAGCCTGCCTCGCGCGCGGAATGAGACTCGAACTCTACATCGCGTTCGACGAACCGACCTTCCTTGCAGAGTCCGTTGATTTTGCCGGCGCCGATTGGCACGAGCGTTACCTGGCGGCGAAATCGCGCGCTACACTGCGCATACTGCCGGTCGAGCTTGGTCCTGTGCCGGCCAGCGACAATCCTTACGAGCACAACAATCTGTGGATGCTGGACGCCGCTGCGCGCTTTGGACCGGAAAAGATCGTCTTCATCTGCCTCTGGAACGGCCAGGGCGGCGACGGTCCCGGCGGAACGCGTCACTTCATGGAAGAAGCCGGCCGCAAGACCGAAAAGATCTACTGGCTGGATACGCGCAAGCTCTGGGGCTGACGGCGATGGCCCGTCACGGCTTGAACGTTGCGAGATTGAAGTGCTCGGCCTTCACCCGTTGCGCCGCGGCTTTTCCAACCCTTTGCAGGCTATCGAGCGCATCGATCGAGTCCATCTTCTGGACGCTGGCCGGCTCGATGTCGTCGCAGCCGAGCGCCTTGAGGCCTTCGGGCGTGAGTTCCGCGTTGTAGCGGACGAAGCGGAACAGCTTGTTGTCGAGCGGCCCGCGCGACGGCATCATGGTGTCGATTTCGCGGTCGAGCAGCGGACCGCAAACGCAATCGCCAAACACCCGGCAGAGGAAATCCTGTTCGTTCAGCGCCGCATACATCAGCGCCGAGGGAATCGTGGTGGCGTTGAACAGCAGGTTCATCTCGTCCGGCTTCAGGCTGTAGTTTTCGCCGGCGCTGGTCCCGGTGCCGACCGACACGATCAGCATGTCGTCAACGCCGGTTTTCCAGCCGCGACTTTCGGGCGGCGCGTCGATCCAATAGCGATCGACGGTCGCCATCAGGAACATCTGAAACGTCGGATTATTGTACATGGTGACGCCGCCATCGACGAAGATGAAGGACTTGCCGCCGCAGTCGATCACCTCCGGCGGGAAATAGGTCGGCGCCGCCGTGCTGGCACGGACCAGCTGCCACAGCGGGAAATTCAGGTTGCTGGCGGCTTTATAAGCCGCGTTGTTGTACTTGGCGAACGGATTGTTCGAGATCGGCCAGGGCGAGTCGGTGGTGGCGTTGCGCATCACCAGAAGCAGCAGGGTTTCGATCTCGGGCGCGCCGAGCGGGGTCGCCGCGCCAAACACCTCCTGGAGCTGCAGGGCAAGCGGCTCGCTCTTGTACTGATACTTCAGCCGGCGAATGATGCTGGCCTTGTCGAACATCTCCTTGCCGTGGTTGAGATAGAAGCCGAGGATATCCTTCACCGACATCCCGATCGAGATTCCGGCGGCGATGATTCCGCCGGTGCTGGTGCCGGCCACATAGTCGAAATAGTCGGCGAGCCGGTAGTCCGGCCGCCCGCTTTCCGCGATCAGCAATTTCTCGATTTCGGCCAGGATTTGCAGCGAGAGCACGCCGCGGATACCCCCTCCGTCAATCGCGAGCAGCTTGCGGGGCCCCTTGCGCGCGAGTCGGCTATGCAAATCAACGCGGCGCTCCGGCGTACGACCTACCATTGTGCTTCTCCCAATGTTTTGAAATTCAAGCCAAATCCACGGTTAACGCCGGCGGCCGCATCACACCGAGCCAATCGAGCCGCCGATTTGCAGTCATTACTTTGCGGGAATATCGCTTCGGAGCTAAACACGCTGTGGTGGTGTTTTCAAGAATTGTCTCTCGATGACCAGATGTCTTTTTTGCAAGTTGACCTGTCGCGACGAGGCAGCTTGCCCAGCAGGTTCCTGGACGCACATGCGCATCCCAACTGCGCCTTACCGGCGCCATAGACCGTGCCGGTTTGTGGCTCGGGGCGACATTTTTCCGCCGCACTGGATCAACAATATCCACAGCCAGTTGAGTTCAATTTGTATGCGTGCTCCAGCGTAAATTCGCGGCGGGAATTTCGGACGGGGGACGAATCTCGCAGCGAGAGCGACGATGCAGACGCTTTACGATTTGCTCGGGGCGCTTCCGGACGACGACGCCGAAGCTCTCAGGGCCGCGTTCCGCAGGGCCGTCAAGGGCGCCCACCCCGACATCAGGCCCGGCGATCCGGACGCGGCGCGGAGATTCCGGGAAATCGTCCGCGCCAACGAAATCCTCAGCGATGCCGAGCAGCGCGCGGTCTACGACGACCTGCTGGACCTCGCACGCCAGGAGCAGGATCAGACATTCAGATACGCCATCGCCGCCAGGATTCAGAGGCTGGCCTCCGGGGCGTTCGCCTTCGCCGGAGGTTCGGCTTTGACCGTCGCAGGCTATTTGCTGTTCATGCAGATGTCGGCGGCATCGGTCGATCCGGCCAACCATATCGACGTCGCCATGCGCGTATCGCCCGGGATCGCCACCGTCGGCCAAGCTGGGCCAACGGAGACCAAGGGCGACAGCGCATCGTCTGCGAAGCCGCAAGGTTCAGGCTCATCCGGCGAGACGGTCGTCGCAAACATCGCCATGCCAACCGCGGTTGAGAGCACTCCGTCGGCCGATTTCGGCCCGTCTTCCACCCAGGCCTCGAGCGCGGCGGTATGCCTGCGGGCCTACGGCGACGGCGACCTCAACGCGTTCGCCGACATCGCGCCGGAAAAACGGGTCGAAAAGGCGAGCCATGCCAGATCGGCGCCGCCGATGATCCGGAAGCCGCACTACGATCAGGCCGCGATCGCGCCTCGGGTACTTCCGTTGCCGCGACCGCGAACGGCGGCGCAGGATCCGTCGCGACAGGAGGGATTCGCCGCCCTGCGATGGCGCTGAAATCCCCTCTATACGCCTATCGCGTTCCGGGCGACGACATCGCGATAGAATGAGACGCTGAGCTTCGGCGTGCGGATTTCCGTGTCGAAATCCACGTGGTACAGGCCGAAGCGTTTTTCAAATCCGAATATCCACTCGAAATTGTCCATCAGGCTCCACAGGAAATAGCCGCGGACCGGCACGCCCTCGGAGGTGGCGCGCTGCAGCTGCGTCAGATAGTTGCGCAGATACATGATGCGATCGAGGTCGCTGACCTTGCCGTCGGCGGCCGGCACATCGGTGGACGACGTGCCGTTCTCGCTGATGTAGATGGTATCGATGTTCCAGATTTTTGCCGCCAGTCGCGGTACCCAATAAATCGTCTCGGGGCCGACCCGCAGCCACTCGGAATTCATGTGCGGAAACGAAGCCGGAAACGGCAGCACGGAAAATCCCGGCGCATGGTCGGACGCGACCACGTAAAATTGCGGCGCGTAGATGTTGAGGCCGACGAAATCGATCGGGGAGGAGATGATCTTCAGCTCCTCGGCGGTGAAGGTCGGGGCATCCTTGCCGGAATAGGCGAGAAATCCCTCGGTGTACTTGCCCTCCAGGATCACGCCGAGAAAGCCTGCGTTCAATTCGCGCGTCGCGATCTCGGCGGCGCGGATGTTTTTCGGCGTATCGATTGCCGGTACGCAGGCCGCGATGTTCTCGGCCGGACCGACCCTGGTGCCCGCGCGTCCCCGCGCCCGGATCGCCTGCACGGCGAGCCCGTGGCCCAACGCAACGTAATGGTGGACCTGGTTCAGTTCGCGCAGCGGTAGCTTGAGGCCGGGAGCATCGATGTTCCAGCCATAACCGAAATTCACGAACCTTCCGGGTTCGTTGACCGTGAAGATATTCTTCACCCGATCGGTGAGCCGCTCCGCGACGTAACCGGCGTAGTCTCCGAACGCTTTGGAGGTTTCGCTGGATTGCCAGCCGCCGACGCGATCCTGCAGCGATTGCGGCAAGTCCCAATGATACAGCGTCGCATAGGGCTCGATGCCGTTGCGCAGCAGCTCGTCAATCAGGCGATCGTAGAAATCGAGGCCCTTGGGGTTGGGCGCCCCGCTGCCTTCGGGAAACACCCGCGGCCATGCGATCGAAAAGCGATAGGCCTTGACGCCGAGCTCTTTTACCAGGCCGACGTCTTCCTTGTAGAGGTGATAGTGATCGTTGGCGCGATCGGCCGTGCTGTGATCGGCGATCCTGCCCGGCGTGTGGGCGAAGGTGTCCCAGATCGAACGGCCGCGGCCGTCTTCGGCGACCGCGCCCTCGATCTGGTAGGCCGAGGTCGCCGTGCCCCACAGAAAGCCGTCCGGAAAACTGGCCGGCGCATGGCGGTCGGGCAAAGCTTTTGGTCCGCCCTCCTCCGACTTCGCCCGCGTCGCCGCCATTCCAAGCGCGGCAGACCCCGCGAGCTTCGCAAACGCCCGACGCGAGAATTTTCCGAACATCGAGTTCTCCCGTCAGGCTGGCTTCCTGGCCACGGCGCTGCAGGCGCCGACAATAACTAGTATGAATCGATTTGATAAGCCGAAACCCGGTCGATCTGGAATTCCACCACATCAGGAGATTTGGCGTCGACGAATCCTACGCCGCCAAAACGCTTGGCGCCCATCGCCAGGTTCACGATCATGTACATCGGGTCACCGAATCCGGCCGGAGCCTTGATATCCAGCACCGGTTTGCGATCGATATAGTAGACCACGCGATCCCGCTGCCACAGCGCACCGTAATCGTGGAAGTCCATCCAGGCGTTCGCGACCGAAAAATCCATGCCGCAGTCTTGCACGAAGCCGGTGACCGGAACCCGCCAATGCGTCGTCATCACGATGTCGCCGGGCCGTTGCCCGCGGCCTTCCATCGCATCGATTTCCGGCGGCCAGCCGCCGTCATTGGCGAGCAGCCAGAACGCCGGCCACACGCCGACGCCCAGTGGAATCTTGGCGCGGATCTCGAAATATCCGTATTTCTGCGAAAACGATTTCTGGGTGGTCAGGATGCCCGACACATATTCATTGTTGAACAACAGCGCTTTGAGCGTGGGCGGCGTCCGGCTGGCGACGATCGAGAGAATTCCGTTGCGAACGATGAATGGATCGAGCCCGAGCGGAGTTGACGCCATTCCTCTGTAGCGCGGATCGACATAGATCTGCTGTTCGCCGTTGTATTTGGACTTGCGCTCGAGTTCCGATCCTTCTCCCCCCGCATAGTCCGCTTCCGGCAACTCAACCCTGCCGGTGTAATGCGTCTCCCATTTTCCGCTCGACAGCGGATGTTCGTCGAAATCATCGTGGAAGGTCCGGTGCAAGGACAAGGGCGCGAGCGGAGGTGCATCCGGCGTGTCGATGCGGCGGCACTGGTCGCCGAGCAGGTCGCTGGTAACGAGCAGCGAAAGCCGTAACGGGGCGGTCGTGAGATTCTCCTGCGCAAAGGCTGGCGCGAGAGTGGCGAGACAACCGATCATGACCAGCGCTCTCGGTGTCAATGTACCCATCCTCGATTGGCGGCAGGATCGATGGACAGCCCGCATCGCAACTATCCCGCGCGCCCCTTCGTCTTGTCATTTGACAAAACAGTGATCGGTGCGGGCGACGGCCACAGTCGGCGCTATTTCCTGCGCACCGGAAATCCCATTTGCGCCGAGAGTTCTTGGCTCAGTGCCAACATCCGGGTAGCGACTGCGCCGGTCATTTCGGCGTGGAAGCGCGGCGCCATGCCGAGCGCGGTCACGGCGACGACGACCTGCCCGTCGGAGGCGAAAATCGGCACCGACAGCGCGTTGAGACCGCTGCGGCGGGCGCCCAGCGAGTTCGCGATTCCCCGCGCGCGTATTTTCGCATATTCGCTGTAGACGCGTTCGACCTGTTCGGCGACCGGCATTTGGCGCTCCGCCAACTCGCTTCGCACCAGCGGCTCGGTGATCTCGCGCGGAAGATAGGCGGCCAACAGCTTCGCGGTCGCCGACGTCGTGATGCCGAGTTGGATGCCCGGCTTCAGGCGGATGGAGAATTCCGGGCTGGATTCGAACCAGTTGACGAAGGTGATGCCGTTGCCGACCCATTGGGCGACGCCGACCACCTCGCCGATCTCCCGGCTGAACTGGGCAAGCCGCGCCTCGATCTGCGACACCACGTCATTGTCGCGGGTCACGACCTGACCGACCTGGTACGCCAGCAGGCCGAAATCATAGCGGCCGCCGTTGCGCCGGACCAGGCCGCAGCGGATCATGCTGACCAGATAGCGGTGGAGCTTGGCCGAGGCAATTCCGGTCGCGGTCTCGATATCCTTCAGCCGCGCCGGCCGCTCGCATCTGAGCAGGGCTTGCAGGATCGTGCCGGCGACCTCGACCGCGTCGATGCCCTGAGGGGAGGCCGTACGATCTGTCGTATCGGCGTCAGGCATAGGCCGGCTCGGCGGTGAATTCGGGCATCACTTTCGCCGTGAACAGCGCGAGCGAATGAACCGACTCCTCGTGCGTGAGATCGCCGAACGCAAACCGCGTCAGCACGTAGTTGACGCCGGAGATGCCGATTTCGCGCTTGAGACCTTCGCACACCTCCTCCGGCGTGCCGACGACGACGATGCCGGCCTTCACGGCGGCCGCAAAATCCTCCGGGATCGGATAGCTCGCCAGCGGATTGCCGTGCTTGCGCCACAGCAGCATCAAATTGCCGTACCAGACGCCAAAGGCGCGCTTGCCAATTTCGTACGCCTCCTTGCTGGTCTCGCCGATCATCAGATGGCGGCCGAGCCCCATCATCGGCAATTTGGCGCCGCTCGCGCCATTGACCTGCTGCCATTCCTGCCGATAGCGATCGGTGATCGCGCGGATCGGCGTGGACGGCCCATTGCAGACGATGTTGATGCTGTTTTGCGCGGCCCATGGCACCGCGTTGGGATGGGACATGCCGTACCAGATCGGGGGATGGGGTTTTTGCACGCATTCCATGGCGACCGGCACGTTCTTCAACTGGAACACCTCGCCCTCGAAATTGATTTCGCGGGACTGCAGGCCCTGCAGGATGATCTGATAGGCCTCGGTGTAAACCTTCGACGAGCGCTGCGCATCCACCCCGAAATAGCCGATCTCGTAAGGCGAGGCGCCGCGGCCGACGCCGAGTTCGAGGCGGCCGTTGCTCATCTGGTCGAGCATGCAGATTTCCTCGAGAACCCGCAAAGGATGGGTCACGCTGAGGATGTAGACCAGCGGCCCAAAGCGCAGGCGTCTGGTGCGCTGGGCGACGGCTGCCAGCAGGATACTCGGCGAGGCCGCCATGCCAAGCGGCGTCGCATGGTGCTCGGCGATATGATAGGCGTGGAAGCCGCTGCGGTCGTAAATCTCGGCAAGCTTGAGCCGGCTTTCATAGAGTTCCGCAAGGCTCGAATTGCCGCGATCGACGTGGTCGAAAACTCCGAATTTCATGTCTCTACTTCCTGTTGAAGGAGGCGCCTGTCGCCTATTGATGCAAGTGGTGCTCAACCCTTTTTGGCGAGCGGATCGTTGGCATCGATCAGGATGAACGCGATCCTGCAGAAGTCCGAGGACCGGTTGACCCAGGCGTGGTTGGTGGCCTGCTGGATGACGATATCGCCGGCCTTGAGATGGACTTCCGAATCGTCCAGCAGCATGTCGATCTCGCCGGACAGCACGATGCCGTAGTCGACGCTCTTGGTGCGGTGCATGTAGGCATGCCGGCTCGGCGCGCCGGCCGAGCCCGCATGATCGACGCCCATGGCTTGCCGCAGCGCGCTGCCGTCCATCCGGTCGACCTCGGAGGTAACCGGTGGAAAGTCGACGATGCGCAGGATCGTGCCGCTCGGTGGCGGCGCCACCGCGATGGTGCGGTCGGCCCGGTCGATGCGCAGATCGACATTGGCCGGCGTCTCGTCGGTGACCCACAGCAAGGTCGAGACGAAGCCGGCACCTTCGCGAACTTTCACATTGGGCGCTGGCCCGTCGCTTTCAATGATCGCCTTGCCGCTGTCGTCGTGGCCGGTGACCACACGGCGTGTTGCATGATTCATGAGATCGATCCTGGTTGACGGGAAAACTTGGAGATCATTCGACGGCGCCTGAAAGTTTTATCACCGGCTTCCAGCGCTGGTATTCGTCGCGCACGAAGGCCGCGGTTTGGTCCGGCGACAAGGGCGACATCGTCTCCATCAGCGCGTTGCGCAGGGCTTCGGTGAATCGCGGCGTGGCCTCAACGTCGGCCACCTGCGCGGCGATGCGGGCCACGACCGCTTTCGGCATGCCGTGCGGTCCGGCAATCATGATCCAGCCCGACCAGTCGAAGCCCGGCACGGTTGCCGCAATCGGCGGCACGCCTTCGATCAGGTCGGTCTGCCTGGCCATCGAGGTGCCGAGCGCCTGCAACTCGCCGCTCTTGATGTGAGAAACCGCCTGCGAGCCGTCGAGGAAGGCCATGTCGACCCGCCCGGCGAGCAGATCCGGCACCGCCTCGACGCTGCCCTTGTAGGGCACGTGGGTGATGTCGAGGCCGAGCTGCTGTTTCAACAGCTCCATGAAGATGTGATGCGGCGTGCCGATCCCGGCAGAGGCATAGCGATACTTGCCGGGATTTCGCTTCACCTCATCGATCCACTCGCGCATGGTCTTGGCCGGGAATGACGACCGCACCACCAGAAAAAAGTTCGTCGCGCCGAGGCGTGCGATCGGCGTGAAGTCGTTGATCGGATTGACGCCGGTTTTGGGATTGAGCTGGGGCGCGATGCTGAGCGTGGTGACGGTCGGAATCAGCAGCGTGTAGCCGTCAGGCTCGGCGTTCGCGACCACCTTGGCGCCGAGCAGCGTGCTTGCGCCCGCGCGATTTTCGACCACGACCGGTTTGCCCAACTGCGTCTGCAATTGCTCACCGATCAACCGGCCGAGCGTGTCAGGAATTGAGCCGGCCGGATAGGGAACGACGATCCGAATCGGAAACGACGGATAGTTCGCGGCGGTGTCCTGGGCTTGTGCACGGCCAGCGAATGGGATGCCGCCACAAATCTGCAACGCGCAGGCCGCCGCGAGCGCGGCGACCGCCAAGCCCTTCCTCATCCGATCCTCCCAAGATTACGCTATGCGTAATTTATTCCTTAGGGGACCATAGAAGGCTGGCCGGGCTTTGCTGTCAAGCGAGGGAGCCGCTTCGGATCGAATTCGACAATGTCCCGGTCTCGGTCATTCGTTCCCGACGTCGGGTCGGCCGAACAAGCCCGGCATCCTGAACAGATCGAAATGCTGCTCTTGCGGCGCGGGTACGACCTGCTCGGGGTCCTCCACAACCTCGAGCCTCCGCGGTCTCATTCTGGCAACGGTCGTGTCGCTGGTCGCATCTCTCGGCTTTCGCTCGGCGTACCGTTTCGACCGCTCGGGCTTCCGCTCCGATGTCTTCCTCTGCTCGTCTTCCCTGGGTTCCGTTTGCTTGGCTTGCTCGGCCGGTTGTCTCACCTGTTCGGCCGGTTGCACTGGGCCCGGTTCCTTCGCGCGTTCAGCTTCCCTCTGCGGATTCGGCTTCGTCGGCTCCGTACCAGCCGTCGGAGTTGCGACGGGCTGAGTCGCGGCAGGCTGAGCGGCCGGAGTCTGCGCCACCGGGGGCTGTGCCACCGGAGGCTGATCGGCGTTAACAGCAGGCGTCTGCGCAGCAGGCGCTTGGCCGGTATTGACGGCCGTTGTCTGCGCCGCTGGCGGAGCGGCATTTTCGGGAGCGCTCGCAACTTGCTGCGCGGGCGCCGGCTGCGGTTCCGATCGCGCGACCCGCTCCATTTTTGTCAGTGACGAGGGATTTTCCTTCATCGCCGTATTGGTCAACAACACCCCGCCGCCGAAACCGAAGGCCAAAGCACCGACGACGGTTCCAACGCCCAAGAGATATGAGTACAAAGAGAACGGCATGATCTTTCCTCCGCTTCTAACCAAGCGAACGCACGGATCGCGGCGGAAGTTCCTGGAGGAGTATTTTTGCTGGAAGCGGGAACCATGATGCCCGCTCCAACAGGAACACCATCATTCTATTGGCCTTCAGTAGCCACGCGACCGCAATGGACGACCGATTGCAAACGTTCCCGCGGGTGGTTCTCACGAAAAGGAGCGCACGTCAGATTCTTTTCAGGCAAGCGATGGCCCGGAGCGCTTGCGCCGGGCCATCTCGCGATCGATCACCAGTATTGCCGCCAGCCGTGATTCCATCCGCCGTAGTAAACCGGCGCGCCGTAATACACAGGGCCGTAATAGCCATAGCCGGCCCCGTTAGCATAAGCGTCCGCCGCCACACCGGCGGCAACGGCAGCGGCGGCGAGACCGATGCCGGCGCGGGCGCCCACGTGCAAACCTCGCGCCTCGGCAGGCGCGCTGACGGCGGCGGCCGCAAGTGCGGCAACCATCGCAACAATGAGAGCTGTCTTCTTCATCTGTCGTTCCTTTCTGTCGATCGCCTGCCAACAGAGAAATTCTGGTGACCGCGATAGAGGGAGTCGTTCGTGCCGACCAATACGGTGGAGGCTACGAACTTCGAGCGACAGATTCTGTGCGCGGTGTCACACTGGACCCGGGGGCGCATTGTCGAGAAGCCTGGACGAGACGGCTTGGCGCAATGAAAACGCTCACGATCGATGGCGATGCGCGCCCGCCGCTCTCACTTCGGCCGGTTGAAATCAGGAGATTGCTGTTCCGCGAATCAACACACAACGCTAATGATCGCGAGGAGCTGTCGGTCCAATTCGGAGAAGTTCCATGGCCCTTCCTCTCGTCCAACGGCAGCCGACCCCGGCTTGGGGCGGCGATATGCCTTCAACGCGCGACGGTTTCCTTGCCGAGTATCTACGCCTTCGCGAAATCTCCAAGAGACTTCATCAGGAAGTTCTCAAGTCCATATCCGGCGACTCACTGCTGAAGCACGCGCGTCGGCTCGGGTTGGCACAAGGAAAGACCCTGACTCTCGATGACATGGACGAGATGTACTACGTCTACGACCTTGCTATCTACACCGCACCGGCGGATCGCTCGCGGGCGATCGACCGCTACGCGAAGTCGGCCAGGTTTGACCCGCAATCCGACGAGCGGCTGATGCTGGACGCGATGCGCGCATCGCAGTTTGCGATCCTCCTGATCGAACAACGTCACGCGGCGGCGGGCCTGATCGCCACCGATATTCTCCGCAACTCCAAAGTATGGCTGCTCGACGTCGGGCTCGAGAGTTCGATGGACGGCGGAGAATTGATCGCTACCAGGCTGGTCACCCCTGGGCCGTTCTCGATGACCGCCGGCGTCAACGTTCCGTTTGAGATCGAAATGCTCGAGCCTCTTTGCATGCTGCTGCCCCAGCGCATGGGCGATAGCAAGCTGAGCCGAATAGCCGACGACCGGCGCTTCGCTGAAGCCGTCTACAAGGTGGGGCTCGCGGGCGGCGTCATGGATCGCCTGACCTATCTTGATCCATCCGATCGAGTCTGACCTCGGATTCGCAAGATCGGTTGAGCTCTCGACACCAGGCAATGGCCCACCCCTCACACCGCCTGCTTCACCTCGTCTCCCACCAGCCCCCGGCGCGTGGCTTCCGCATATCCATCGTCGAGCGCGCCCGAAAGCGCGTCCATCAGCTCGTCGATCTCCGCTTTGGTGATGATCAGCGGCGGGCACACATAAACCGCATCGGGTGTGGCGCGAAGCAGAACCCCGCGATCCATGGCGCTCTGCTGGATCAGCGGGCCGATGCCGGCGGCGGCCGGCAGCGGCGTCCGGCTCGCCTTGTCCGCGACGATCTGAACCGCACCGATCAGTCCGACGCCGCGCGCTTCGCCGACGAGCGGATGGGCGGCCAGCGCTTGCAGCTTGCCTTGCAGATAGGGACCGACTTGCCTGACGTGGGAGAGGATATCGCGCTCCTCGTATATCTTCAGAGTCTCGAGCCCGACCGCCGCGGACACCGGGTGACCGGCATAGGTGAAGCCGTGCGCGAAGTTTCCGAGCTTCCCGGAATGCTTCGTGATGGCCTCGGCGATCGTCTCGCTGATGACCGTCGCCGAGATCGGCAGATAGGCCGACGACAGCGCCTTCGCGACCGTCATGATATCGGGCTCGATGCCGAACGTTTCGCAGCCGAACATGTTGCCGGTGCGCCCAAAACCTGTGATCACCTCGTCGGCGATGAACAGGATGTCGTAGCGGCGCAGCACCTCCTGCACGCGGGGAAAGTAATCGCGCGGCGGCACGATCACACCGCCCGCCCCGTTAACGGGCTCGGCGATGAAGGCCGCGATGGTGTCGGGTCCTTCGCGGATGATCATCGCTTCGAGATTGCCGACCAGCCGGTCGACGAAGGCCTGCTCGCTCTCCCCGGGCAGGCCATAGAGGTAGTGGCTCGGACAATCGGTCCGCAGCACGCCGCCCACCGGCAGATCGAAATCACTGTGGTTGGGCGCAAGTCCCGTCAGGCTTCCGGAAAACACGGTGATGCCGTGATAGGCGCGCACGCGGCTGATGATTTTCTTCTTGCGCGGGCGGCCGATCGCGTTGTTGTAGAACCAGACGATCTTGGCCGCCTGGTCGTTGGCTTCCGAGCCGGAATTCGCAAACAGGACCTTGCCGAGCCCCTTCGGCGCGATCTTCAGCAGCGCCGCGGCGAGCTCGATCATCGCCTCGTTCGATCGGCCGTTGAAGGTGTGATAGGTCGGAAGCTGCTCCATCTGGCGAACGGCCGCCGCCACCAGCCGCTTCTCGGAAAAGCCGAGCGAGGTGCTCCAGAGGCCGGCCATCCCCTCGAGATATTTCTTGCCGCCGTCGTCGTAGACATAGACCCCCTCGCCTCGCGCGATCACGGTCGGACCGACGATCTTGTGCTGCTCGAGGTTGGTGTAGGGGTGAATGACTGACGCGACATCACGACCGGCGAGCGAATTGGGTTGAGCGACCATGGAGTTCTCCGGAAGGTTCGGACGGCGTGGAGCGGCGATCTTGTCCCACCCCGGGGAAAACGACAAACTCAAATTAAGCGATAACCCACGGCCGGACCTCGCATAGCCTGAGTGACCAGAGCAGATTACTCGCTTTGCCGCGGCGAGGTTAAAGCCCTGCAACGCTCTTTTGCATAATCCCATGCCGAAAAGCGCATCGGGTTGTCGATGTTGCCGACAGCGACAATAAAGGGATCCTCGCCGAACATCGTGTAGGCTTGGTACAATTCCTGTTCGGTCATGCCAAGCTTGAATGCATCCTTCAAATATTCATCAACGATGCGTTTGCATGCCGCGACAGCTTGATCGGCGGTCCGAAACACTCCGTGCTCGTAGCGCTCGCTTTCATCCATGTAATGGTAGTTGTCATCGACCATAACCTTGTACGGTGACATCGGACGCGCCTATCTCGCTCGCGGAGCGGCCGGCGCTACCGAGCGTTCAGCATCTTCAGCCGCCAGCGAAGATGCGCTCCCAAAATATCGAAAACAACCCCATGCAAAGGAGCAGGCGGCCGGCATGGAGGCTTCGAAAGCAAGTTGACACGTCGGGCAAATCAGGGGCATTTCTTCACCATCCCGCAATCCTGTCAACGCCCCTCGCTCCGCAACCATGCGGCGCGCCGGTTGCGATTGCGGCTCGACATCCTCGCCCCCCATTTGCAATTGCACCGCCCAACCGCGGCGATCGCCCGCGCGTGACCCATCACGCGCTCGCCGCGCCGTGGCCCAAGGAAATCCCGACATGAACACCGTTCCTGACCTCGCCGCCATGCCGACCACGATCACCGCAACCGATCCGGCGAACGCTGCCGCCGCCCCGCGAATAAAGCTGCTGCCGCACGGATTCGCCATCGACCATCCAGACCCCCAGATCGGCGAACGGCTGATGGCGAACGCATTGGGCGTCGCAGACCGCGAAGCGATGCACGGTATCCTCCGGCAACTGGTGAAGGCCAGCGCGAGCGGCGAGAGGCCCGACGAGGTCAATCTCTCTTTCATGATTTCGATGGTGAAGAGCATTCGCCCCCGGGATTCCGTCGAGGCCATGCTGGTCGCGCAAATGGTTTCCGTTCATGTCATGGCGATGCGATGTGCCCATCACCTGGCGCAAGCGCACGATCTCGCCCAGCACGACAGTGCCGCGCGCGCGTTGGGCCGGCTTGCCCGCACCTTTCCCGCCCAGATCGAGGCGCTGAACCGCTACCGGAGCCAGGGCGAACCCGCCATCACCGTGCAGAACGTGTCGGTGGGCGAAGGCGGCAAGGCCATCGTCGGCAACGTCACGCAGCATGCGCGCGTGATCCTGTCGGACAAGAACGCAGGCTCGGCGGCGCAACCTGCGCCGAAGGCCGTGCGCGCCCGGCGAAGGCGCGATGCCGCTGATGCCGAGCGGGAAGCCCAGGCATGAGCGATCAGGTCAACGATATCGGCCCGATGCTGGCGAGCCCGCGCTGCGGCGCCAAAACCCGTTGCGGCGGCGCGTGCCGCTCGCCGGCGGTGCACGGCAAAAAGCGCTGCCGCATGCACGGCGGCGCCCCGGGATCCGGCGCGCCACGAGCCAACCGGAACGCGCGCAAGCACGGCCGGTTCACCGGGGATGCGATCGCCGAGCGACGGCAGATTCGGGCGCTGTTGGGGGAAACGCGGAAGTTAGTGAGAGAGATGAGGTAATTAGGTTTAGTAAGTTTGGCCGTAACGACCGCGACCAACGGCGATTGTGCCTTAATCAGGAACCGCGGTCTTTGGTTCGTTTGCTCTGACTGAGCCTCTTAGTTCGGCGGGATCGACCTGATATCGAGTTGCCCATTCGGCCATACTAGGTGGACGATAGTTTGGGTCCGCGCGGTAACGGTCGAACACAGAGGCATCAATCGTTTCATTCACGTTGGTCTGCGTTCCATCATCATCTTTCCTTGGTACCTCTCCGATTGGACGGTAATACCGCCACGAAAGTTTTGAATACGCGCCATACATGAACTCACGGTATGAGTCACAAATATCTGCCTTCAAGAAATCGCCGTCCAAGTCGATATCGTTCTTGAAGACCAACCCGTGGGATGAGGCCTTTTTCATCATCCACCGCAGAGAAACCTGTGCAAGCAAATCGCTTGGGTATCCTCCACCAACATTGGCGTGTGCGCCGACGAACCATCTTTGTTCGACGCTTTTGAGCTCTCTGGGAGCGGCAATGATTGCCTTTGGATCTGTCGGCTTCCGAACAGTCCAGAGTGTAGGAGCGAATGCGCGCCTATGCTCATCAATAGCCATTGCGTGGTAAGCGTTTTCTATCGGTACTCTCAGACCCGTATGGAGCCATCCAAAGCTGGACCGGCTTACGCCCGGTATGTTGCCAAACGGCATGCCTAGCGCACCGACGGTATCCCAAACAGCGACAACCTTGATGGGGACGCGTTGCGAGTACTTGATAAGAAGCCGTTCCTCGGTGTTCTTGCCGCCGTCACCGTTATCCCACAGTTGCCAAATCGTGTCGGCTTCAGAGTGCTGGTATCTCGCGTAGAGCTGTTTCACACCCATTGCACCTCCTGATTTCAGCAGGCCGCATTTTGTAATAAGTCCAGCAAGGCTTCGAGCAGCATACGCTCCGCGGCTGAAGCCGAAGACAAATATGTCATCACCTATTTCGTATTGGTCGATCAGCCACTCGTAGCCACCTTGAATTAAGTCATCCAATCCCTTCCCGACTGTCCCGCCCCAAAAGCCGTTCACGCCCCTTGCATAGTAAACGAGCTGCTCAGAGCCATCTTCACCTTTGGCCGCGCAAACAGACTTAAGGCGCCAAACGTTGGTGTTGTCGTCCACCGCGTTGAATGTTCCGTCCAAGAAAACCGCGAGCCTTTTCTTAGGCTGTTTCGCAATTGCAGGGTCGGCCATCTCTCACCTCCATCGCATCATCGAGGATACACGTAATGCGCGAAAATGCATTAGCGACGTTTGCCCTTGCGGCATTAGCGGCACTAGCAGCCGGGGCGCTTGGACTAAACCGGGCGCGGACACCCGACGGCGCCTACAGGGCAGCGATTGTGGGCGTGCTAGGAGTTTGCGGGCTTCTAGCCTCGCTTGCGTTTAGGCTGTTCTAAGTACCTGTCCGCAAGAAGGCGCCGAAGGCCGCGCGCGCCAGGCGAAGGCGCGATGCCGCTGATGCCGAGCCGGAAGCCCAGGCATGAGCGATCACGTCAATGATATCGGCCCGATGCTGGCGAGCCCGCGCTGCGGCGCCAAAACCCGTTGCGGCGGCGCGTGCCGCTCGCCGGCGGTGCACGGCAAAAAGCGCTGCCGCATGCATGGTGGCGCCCCGGGATCCGGCGCGCCAAAGGCGAACCGGAACGCGCGCAAGCACGGCCTGTTCACCAGGGATGCGATCGCCGAGCGACGGCGGATTCAGGCGTTGTTGGGGGAAGCGCGGAAGCTGCTGGAGGAGATGAAGTGTGCGAGCTTTGCAGACAGTTCGCAAACAAAAGGGAAGCTAACGAATCAATCTACCCTGACCGCCCCGACACAAGCTCGTGACAGTGCAAGTTAAGTGCACTGGCACCGTAATACCCCGCTTCAAGGAGGCCGCGCCGCGAAGCCTTCATCGAGTTCAAAAGGTAAGATAATCCAGGGCCCGTCAATCAACTGTCCCAGTTTGAGTGCCCGACGGGAGATGCAGCTAGCCGGTCGGGATTTTTCTCTGAATCTTAAATTCGGCAACCACATCGCGCGTGTCCTCGAGCCACGCATCGACCGCCTTAAATAGGTCGCGCTGCATCACACGCGACCATTCTTGAACCGTCGTATCCAACGCCTGAGCGTTCGCTCGCACAAAGTCCGGCCGATCGAGCCTTTCCTGTCCCTTACTCATGAAATAATCTATGGTAACTCCGCTCGCAGCACCTAGGGCCCAGCCCGCAACCGTACCAAGGCCCGGCTCGAACATTGTCCCTGTGGCCGCGCCGAGGATTTGCGGGCGCATTGCAGTTACGACTTTGCCCGCAGCCTTCGCGAAGATGGGAAGGACGGCCCGCTCAATAGCCGGCGTGACACTCAAGGCGACCAGAGCCGAAACCGAAGCGGCCCCTGTTCCCCTGAGAACAGTCCAGAATGCTTCGTCGTCCACCGCGTAGCGCGGCGCTTTCCATTTTTGCTGGTCCCATCCGAACGAAACGTCCAGCTTGGCTAGCGGGTCGAGACGCTCAAGGTGCTGCGTTTCGCGGCTCAGATAGTCTTGAACGCGGTCGTCAAGGTTCGCGACAACGGCAAGATATTCTCTATGCGCATCCGCGAGAATTCGCGCAATACCGGCTTCGAGTACAGGATTTCGGAATTCGGATTTAAGCACGAACCGCTGATAATTTCGGACAAGATACGCCTCGACTGCGTTGTGGCTCGCCTCAACGACCCCTTGCACATTGTTGGGTGCAAAGCCCGTCAAGCCTCCAATGGAAGCCTCTTTTAGGAGGGCCCACGATCGGCCCCAAGCGAAGTACCAATCCGCATAGGCAGCAATTGAAGCCTCGCGATCCTCGAACACTGTCGCGAGAAGCGCCTCAATTCGAATGGCCGTGTTAGCCTTTATTCTCTGACATTCCGTATCGAGGTAGATAAGGGTTTCGTTGACGAATTTGTTCACTCCGCTCTCGTCAGTCAACAGCAGGTACAACCTGCCGTTCACATCGCGATAGTAAAGAACAACGGACCGTTTGAACTGTGCAGTCACGCTAGTGCGGATGATGCTGTCGTCCCGGTGGACGGGAGTCCGATGCAGCGCCCGTTGCTGTATTGATTCGAATAACCCAGGCGCGACCCAAAGAACAGCACACCCGACAAAAACAAGTGCTGACGCCCCAGACAAACGTCGCATTACAGATGCTCGTCCCTCAGAGCGAACAAACTTGGATCCAAACCGCAGCATCACGCGAGATAAACGTGGGAATGACCATTCGCTCTTCGCGGCGGCCTCGGTGAGGTGATCGTCTCCCGCGACAACGCTCAAACTTGGCCGCTTTGTCGCCATGTTTCACTCCATCGCGGTAGGTGGTACGATCGAGGTCAATCTAATAATCTAAGTGATTCCGTATCTGCGCGCAATGAAGTGCGGTTGGCAATCCCAGCGATCCGCTGCACAGACGCTTCGCGATGTGCAGCGTGGGATGGCGCGGATTGCCAGCGTTCCAAGGCGTCCGCAGCGAGGGTAGCCTAGTCAGCACGATCAATTTGCCGCTTCAAGCGTTCGCGCCATTCCCGATCGACTTGAGCTTTTAGTGGGTCGCCGCGCTGTCGCTTTCTGCCGCCGGAACGAACGGCTTTAGCAACAACACCGGTGCCGGGCGACACCACGGTGGTAACGCTCACACCTTGGAGCCCGCGAAGCTTGCTCGTAACGGTAACATTCTCGGCTTTCGCAGCCTGAATGAGATTATAGATGTCTTCGCCGTTGATGGTCTTCCCGGGGTCAGCAACGATCATGGTGCTGAGTTCGATCAGCGCGGCCTTTGCTTCGTCTTCCTTTGCAGCCGACCGCCCCATGGCGACGACCTGTTCCAGCGTAGATGTATTGAGCACATCGCCCATGCTGGTGCCGCCCGCAAAACGTCTTCGCACCTTTCCTGAATTGTTACGGATGTGTTCAAGTAAGCCTGCGTCCTCATCGGAAAGTGCCAGATGGAAATCGTTGTATCGGATGAACGGCATGTCATCGACGTACATTTGAAAATGCCAATGGGGCCGTTTCGAGTGCTCTCCGCCGCCGTCGTGCCCGCTTAGGTCGCTTGCGCTGCATGAGAATGACCATTGCAGGTTCTTGTATTTGATTGTGAGTTCGACAAGCTTGCCGCTGCCTTCATCAGCGAGGTCGTTAATGTTCTTCGCAAACGCTTCCTCGTTCGCTATCCAACGCAAGTAGTGCTCAAGCCTGATGAGACTGCATTTCTGAGTGATCAGTTCGAAATGCTCTTTGCCGAAGCCACTAGGTTTGAGGAGCCAATGAGGGCATGGCTTGGTCGGATTAAACGCGCTCAGCGCTTCGCCGCAAACCCAACACTGTCCTGCCTGGAACTTTTCGCGAAAGGCCCTATGTTCTTCCTCGCCTTGTCTCCGGGCGCGCTCGTTAAAGTGCTGCTGCTCCTCTGGCGAGCGGGCAGCGAGATATTTCGCGTACTCAAGGCCGCGCTGTCTGATTTCATCATCATTCATGGGCAGGTCGGCCCGGGTTGGTCCGGTTCAGCGAGTAGCCCGCATGGGCACAGCGATATGCGGGGATGGACCATCCCCCGGATGTCGCTGCGCTCATCCGGGCTACGCTTGCTTTGATGTGTAATTTCGCGGTCATGGCCCTCGCCTCAGTTTCTTCCCCCCCACCCACACGACTCTGGAGAGCAGCCAATGTAAAGAGGCCCAACGGGGCAAGTCTCCGACTTTTTGCGCCGCCACGATGGGCGGTTTCACTCTGATTGGTTCGTCAGTCGAATTGGCTTGGGACGAGGACCCCATGCTTCGATCAGGACATTCAATTCGTGTTACGGCTCGCTGGGAAATATGATCTTGTCGAGGTCTTCCTCCTAAAACAGACAGGGCGGCCTTTCAGCCGCCCTATCCGCCGTCGATGTGTATCGCTTACGTCATGCGGCCTTGAGGCCGTACCAAGTCCGCGCACCCGCTTCGGTGACGATGACCGCAAACGATGTCTTCACCTGCGAAGCAGCAGCTTTGGCCTTGGCCAAAACTTCGGTCCGCGTGGCCGCCGCCTCGTAGTTGTACTCAGCGGGTGGCAGCCAATAACGCTTGCCGTCGTCTGCGGTGATGGTGCGCGAGAAACCTTGCGCGGCCATCTTCTGGTGAAGATTTTCGTACTCAGACCAGTCCGCGCCGTGAAGTTCTACGCGGATAGTGAAGCCCGCCATTTTATGCGAACTCCTTTGGGGGCAGGGTTGAAATTTAACGGCTTTCCGGGTATCTCGGCATTGCGAGTGACGAGGTCCGTTGTTATCGCGGGTTCCATACGGCCCCCGGCGCAGTGGATCACGAAGACAAAAGCCCTCTACGGATGAATTCCGCAGAGGGCTTTTTGTTTACCTAGAAAGCTGGTATCGTCAAGATAACAGCTTCCCGCTTCCCCCATTTTCGGGTGTTCGCGACAAATAGCAACAGCCAGTGCATCTGAAACAATTCTAAATGTATTAGTGACTGCGATCAACTGATCGCAGTCACTAATACATTTCATAACCCTTGTAAAGCCCCCATCTAGGTATCTGTAAATGTTTCTGTTTCTGAAAATCGCGTTGTGAACTCCCGTTTCAATATATATGATTGAAACATGATAGACTTTCGAGATCAAGAGGCTGCCGCCGAGGTGGAGAAGAAAATTCTCCAAGAGATTGCTGACCGAAAGCGCCAAATCGCCGGCATCCAGCAAGAGATCGATACCTTCGAACGCATGCTGATGAAGTCGCGACAGCAGCAGGTGCTTATCACGCAAACCGATGTTACTCGAAAAAATAGCATCAATCGTATTCTCGTGGAAAACAGTGTGCTCAACAGCCTCAAGTCTTCTGGTCGGCCAAGTAAGACGCGTTCGCTATATCGCGACGCTGCCCTGATCGTCGGCACGCTAAAGGAAGGCACATTTCGCACGATCCTTCATCGCATGAAGAACCGAGGGTTGATCACATCGGTCAGCGATGGGAAATGGCAGATTGCAGCTTCGTCCCTAATGCCGCGAACTGACCCGAAGCGGACCTAAGCGTTCGGTTTCTAACTTTCAAAGTCAGGTTCGTTCGCGACCGAGTGTCGCGGCAGCAAAATACAGTCGGGATGTTTTGCTTGCTACCGGCTCGAACGCTTATCCTCATAAATCTCGGGACCGATTGTCGCCGGAGGAGGCGCGTTTCACCGCAAGTGACGACTGCCGCTAAACTGTTCCGCAAGTCATTGATTTCTTGGCTGGCGCTCCCTAGGGGAATCGAACCCCTGTTTCAGCCTTGAGAGGGCCGCGTCCTAACCGCTAGACGAAGGGAGCGTGCAGGCTGAAGGGAATAGCCTCGAAATCGGCTGGCTGCAAGGCGGGTTTGGGGGCCGGGATTTAGAGCTTCGAGCCGGCAAGATGGCAAAAGCCCGTCGTTGCCGGGCTTGACCCGGCAATCCATCTACTTCGCCAGAGTCTTGCGAAGCGAGATGGATACGCGGGTCAAGCCCGCGTATGACGAGTCCTTGTTAATCTACGGCTCGTTGGCAAACCGGAGCCGGCCGGTCGCTCTCAGCGTCCGCGCATCAAAAGTGCGGATTTCGGTCGTGCCGCCTATATCCAGCGTCACCACCAGCCGGTCGCCGGCCACCGCCGTGGCGACGATGCGGGCGCCCTTCGGCAGAACCGCCGTGGTGTCGGTGGCGACAGCGCTTCCCTCTGATCGAAAAAGGCGGTAGCCGATGGCGATCAGCACGGCGGCTACCGCGAGCGCCGTGGTCAGGCCCGCAATCAGCATCATCCGCCGCACCCGCGCGAACAGCGCGGCCTGTTCGGGGGTCGGTTCGGGCAGAGCGGTCTCGGTCATAAGGCTCATCTTTGGAACAAGGCACGTTAGCGAATAGCGGTCAAAGGCTCGAGGTCACCGTCGCCGGCGACGAGGGCTCGCGCCGGCTCGACCGCGTGCTGGCAAAGCTCCTGCCGGAGTTGTCGCGCTCGCGGCTGAAAGCGCTGATCCTGGCCGGTCAGGTCGCGGTCAAGGGCGCGGCGATCCGCGACCCCGCTTATCACGCCGCGCCGGGCGAGACGATCACAATTGACGTGCCGGCGGCTGCCCCTGCCGAGCCCGCGGGAGAGGATATCGCGCTCGGTATCGTCCATGAGGACGACGACATCGTCGTCATCGACAAGCCGAAGGGCCTCGTCGTGCATCCTGCCGCCGGCCACGAGACCGGTACGCTGGTCAACGCGCTGATCGCCCATTGCGGGACCAGCCTTTCCGGGATCGGCGGCGTGCGGCGGCCGGGCATCGTGCACCGGCTCGACAAGGACACCACGGGGCTGATGGTCGTGGCCAAGAACGACCGCGCGCACGCTTCGCTCACGGCGCAATTCGCCGATCACGGCCGCACCGGGGAGATGCGGCGCGGCTATCTGGCTTTCGTCTGGGGCGTGCCAAACCGGGTGCGCGGCACCGTGGAGGCGCCGATCGACCGCCATTCCCATGCGCGGGAGAAAATGGCGGTGCGCGAGGGCGGCCGCGAGGCGGTCACCCATTGGGAGGTGCAGGAAACTTTCAACGGCCGCGACGGCAAGCCGGTGGCGGCATTGCTCGCCTGCCGGCTCGAGACCGGGCGCACCCATCAGATCCGGGTCCACCTCGCCCATATCGGCCACCCCCTGATGGGCGACGCCGTCTACGGTCCGCACTTCAAGACCAAGGCGAGCCACCTCGGCCCCCGCAGCCGGGCGGCCCTGGCGGCCCTCGATCGCCAAGCGCTGCACGCATACCTTCTGGCCCTGGAACACCCCCAAACCGGGGCGATTCTGGAGTGGATTTCGGATTTGCCGGACGATCTGATCATACTTAGGGATAGCCTGCGAGCGGCGCTATGACGCAGGCCGATCAGAAAACCCGTGCCATGCCAACAGGTTATGGCAGCCACACGGGGACGTGACGGCCGCCATCCTTCCAAAAGCCCTCCGAAATAGTGTATGTTGCATGTGCGTTGAATATCCAACGCGGAACATCGCAGCGCGACTGGCTTTAATAAAGCGGCCGCCTGCCGGGCCCGCCGCTATCGGGGGCCTGAACCACTGGAGGGCGCTATCATGGCCCGTACAGCTACCTTGCCGGTTCTCAACGGAGAATCCGGTCTATCCCGATACCTCGCCGAGATCCGCAAGTTTCCGATGCTGGAACCCCAGCAGGAATACATGTTCGCCAAGCGCTGGCGCGAGCATGACGATCGCGACGCAGCACATCACCTCGTCACCAGCCATCTCCGGCTCGTGGCCAAGATCGCCATGGGCTATCGCGGCTACGGATTGCCGATCTCCGAGGTCGTCTCGGAAGGCAATGTCGGCCTGATGCAGGCGGTGAAGCGATTCGAACCCGACAAGGGGTTCCGGCTCGCCACCTACGCCATGTGGTGGATCAAGGCGTCGATACAAGAGTACATCCTGCGTTCCTGGTCGCTCGTGAAAATGGGCACGACCGCGAACCAGAAGAAGCTGTTCTTCAACCTGCGCAAGGCGAAGAGCAAGATCTCGGCGCTGGACGAGGGCGATCTGCGCCCCGACCAGGTTGCGCTGATCGCCAAGCGGCTCGGCGTTACGAGCCAGGACGTGATCGACATGAACCGCCGGCTCGGCGGCGATGCCTCGCTCAACGCGCCGATCCGCGACGACGGCGAGGCCGGCGAATGGCAGGACTGGCTGGTCGATACTTCGCCCAACCAGGAAGCCATCATGGCCGAGCACGAGGAGTTCGATCATCGCCGCGAGGCGCTGAACGGCGCCATCGGCGTGCTCAACCCGAGGGAAAAGCGCATCTTCGAGGCGCGGCGGCTCGCCGAAGAGCCGATGACGCTGGAGGATCTCGCCGCCGAATTCGGCGTCTCCCGCGAGCGCGTCCGGCAGATCGAGGTCCGCGCCTTCGAGAAGGTGCAGTCGGCGGTGAAAGGCACGATCGCCAGGCAGGAAGCGGCCGCGCTGGAAGCCGCGCACTGATCGCGGCGGATTGAGGAGAGATGCGAAAGCCGGCGGCAACGCCGGCTTTTTTGTTGGAGAGCCAAACTCCCATCTGGCCATGCAGAAGCTCGCATACCCTATTGAATCAGCTTGAGCCCCTTTCTGTCCAGGAACGCCTTGACGACCATGACATAACTGGTCGTCGTCGAACTTGCGGCAAGCAATCCGATGAGTTGACCTGCATCATCTAGCACGGGGCCACCCCCGTCCCCCGGCAATCCGATTCGATTAGTTTCTACTAGCCCGTTCAAAACCAGCGATCCATGTTCTGTTTCGATCCGGAGACCGTCGACTTCTACCGCCGTAATAACCGCTTTTGACGTTCCCATGTTCCTACCTATCAGGCGGACAGCCGAGTTGAGGCGGGGGTCGGGCGCCACGCCCTTGATTTGATCGTTCCTGATTTCCAATCCGCTCTCAATCGTGACCAAAGCAAAGGCACCGTCGACATCCGCGACCTTTCCGATTTTTCTATGCTCCGCCGCAACGTCGATCAACGCGGGAGAGACGACAGAGTCGCCAACGGCTCCGACGATATATGCCAAGCTCAACAGGAATTTCCTTCCGTCCTTCTCAACAAAGCAACCGAAAGTACCCGCCGTCTTTCCCTCGGCTGGGCCGATGCTTGTACCGGGCCGCAAAACAAGCGGAGTATTGGACGCATTTTGCGATGTCGTGTCCTTAAGCGCAGAGTTAACCGTTTGCAAAAAGGTTGACGCATCGACTTGTCCTAGGTTCTCGGCGGTCTGGGGCGCGCCTCCGCGCGTCACCAGGGATGCGAGCTTTTCCTGAACGTCAGCATCGCTGGCGCTTGGGTCGTGCTTGGCAAATTGCTTCATGTAGTCGCTAAGCAACGCTTGGGCCTTGTCCAATTGTCGCTTGATGACATTGGGATCGGGATTGGTGGAACTGGCAACCTGTTCCAGTTCAATATAGCCGCCGAGCTTATAGGCAAAAATGAGATTGCTCTTGTCAACCACAAGCCGGTCGATCAACCTTTGCGCGGTCTGGAGCAACTCGTTAGCCGCCTTTGTGTCGGCTTCATTGACCGCAAGGCTGCGCGCGGTCAAATAGGCGCGAAATTTGAACAACGCAGTCGAGAACGTGCAAAAGTCGCTCTCGCTAACATCTTTCAGCCATACGTCATCAGGCGGAATCCGTGCAAACAATATCCTGCAAGCCAGGTCGAAACTCGCGGCCTGCAATGTAGCTTGGGTAGGTAGCACAAGCATCTGCCATGCCGTGCGTCTGTCAGACGTATGAGGCGGATTGGTCCAATTCGCAGATACGATAACCTGGGTCCCGATGAGATCGACACTGCCGGTGATTTCGTTGGGCGCCACAATCCATCGCCGGAGTGTTGTCAACACGGAAGTAACATTTATTCCGGCAGCCTCAATCTTCAGACTGTCGAGTGACGACCCCGGCATCCTAACGAGGTCCGCGAGATGAATGGTCAGGACATCGCCGGAAGAAACACGAAATTCTCCTGGCTTGGAGTCAGCACCCTTGTAGAGATCGAACAATACGTTCTGTTGCTGAACGACTAGACGGCGAAAGCTGTCAGCCATGCTCGGCGCATCGGCACCGTCCTTGGTTCCGACAAACTGTCCGATTTGCAAGGGGTGCTCAAACCAGACTAACCAAGCTTCCCGCAGGCAAAAAAGCGTCACCGCAAACAAGATGATCGTGTAAAGCGCTTTGACCCCGATTTCGATCATGATCGACCTTGGGTTGAATGTTCACAGGTAACATAGGATCGGATGAATTATCAACATTTGCCTAGAGGCCGCGTGTCGCCGACCGCGAAAAATGCTCCAGTAGGGCTCAAGCTCAGGTTCATTGAACCAGTCGGCACGGTCAGCCGACCAATACCGGCAACGTTCGAGGGGATCGCCGTGCCGATCACGCTGCAATCAACCGTCGGCGGGTTTTCCGCCGAATTCATGCGCAAGCTGCCCGGGGTCGAGCAGGCCATGATCGCGCACGGGCTCGAACCGTCGGAGTTCGTGATCTCGAAGGATCGCGCCACGCCGGCGGCGATGGTCCCGTTCGTCGGGCCGTTCTTCTACGACTACACGGTGTTCATCGGCGAGGAGAGCTTTACCGTCACCGAGCCGAACGACATGGTGTTTATGGATTATTTCTACCAGCGCTGCATCGCCGAGGACGGGCCCTCGCCCGAGGAAGAGCGACGCGCCCGCCGCCCCGGCCTGATCAACCGCCTGTTCCGCTGGATGGCGCAGCCGATCTGAGTTGGCCGCGCGATTTCATTCCCGCGATTCACGTGCGTGAAACACTCGCAACATCACAAGACGCCTTCCATCGAAGCGATATTGAAACACATAGGCGGCGCCCAGGACCTGCAACACGATCTGGCGATATTCTTGCCTACCCGCAATCGGCCGTCCCAACCGCGGATGGGCGGACAGCACTTGGGCCTTGTTGACAATCTCCGTAGCGACGACGGCGGCGAGGGACGGATGTTGGCGGTGAAGAAATTCGGCAAATCGATCAAGGTCGGCGAGAGCCTCGTCCGACCATTCCAGGTTCATCGCTTCCGCCAACTCCGGAACGCGGGCGTGCCCCACGTCTGGAGCCACCGCACGACATCGTCATTCGCTGCGACCGAATCTTGGGCGGCGAACGCGCTCCAGCGGCGATCCAGTTCTGCGATGTCAGCGGCCTCGGCATCGACCGGGCCAGCCTCAAGCGTGACCAACTCCGCCACCAGTTCGGGAACGGTCACACCACGTTCCCCGGCTCGCTGCTCCAGCGCCGTCGCGGTGTCCTCGTCGATTTCGATCGTCTGGGTCTTCATGGGGTACATGATAGCCGAAAATGCGTCCCTGATCCAGAACGGACCGTACTGTCGCCAGGCCAGCACAATGGCCCCTACTCCCCCCATTGCCTCGCCAGTGTCGCCAACGCGCAGCCTTCGCAATAGCGCGCGTCCTTGAAGTCGATCCAGTTGTGGGCGTAGACGCGCTCGAGCGGAATGCCGTAGCGCGCGCGGAGCACTTTCACCAGCACACGCCACGCCGCGACCTGCGCCTCGGTGGCGGGCCGCGTCACGTCGGGATAGTTGCCGGCGAACTCCACGCCGATCGAGGTATCCTTGTTGACCTGGTGATAGGTCGGACGGTTGTCGATATATTTGTTGTCGTTGCGATCGGCGCCGTCGGTATGGGTCGGAACCAGGTTCTCGGCCACCGCCCAGTACACCGTGCCGTCGGTTTCCACCCAGACCATGACGCCGCGCCGCGTCGGGTTCTTCGACTGCGCCTCGGCGCCGCCGCGCGCGGAGCCGGCCGGCCCCTCGGTCTGGTGCACGATGATGTTCTTCCAGGGATGGGCTTTTGCGACGTCGCCCCATGGCGCCAGCCAGACCATCTTCAGCCCGGTAATTTCGGGCGTGCCCGAGCTGCGCGCGACGGCGGCGAGATCCGGCGTCTGCGCGGATGCGGGGATCGAGAACAGGACGGCGCAGAGCGCCGTCACCAGCGGGCGGAGGGTCATGGCAACCCGATAGCACACCTCAGGCGTGCTTGCGCAGCGCCGGTTGCGGCATCGCCGGAAGCACCGGCACCAGCGGCGGCGCCGGATCATAGATCGCGCAGCGGTTCTTGCCGTCCCGCTTGGCGGCATAGAGCGCATGGTCGGCGGCGGCCATCAGGCGGTCCGGGAACGCGCCGATCTCGCGAGTCCATTGCGCGACCCCGATCGAGAGCGAGATCGGGATATCGGCGCCGACGCAGGCCTCGGCGTCGAGGCGGCAGACATCGAGGATGCGGCGGGCGATCATCGCGCCCTCGCGCAGCGTGGAGGCGGGCAGCACCACGCAGAATTCGTCGCCGCCGGTACGCGCCAGCATGTCGCCGGGGCGCAACCTGGTCTGCGCCATCAGGGTGAAATGCTGCAGGCAGGCGTCGCCCGCGGCGTGGCCGTGGGTGTCGTTGATCGCCTTGAAGCCGTCGAGATCGACCACCAGCAGCGCGAACGGCTCGCGGCTGCGGTCCGATTTCGCGCATTCCTCGCTCAGGCGCTGCAGCAGATACCGCCGGTTGCCGACGCCGGTGAGGTCGTCGAGCAGCGCCAGATCGGCGACCTCGTTGCGCAGCCGGTCGATCGCCATCAGCAGGAAACCGAAATTCACCGACATCGACAGGAACATCAGGATCAGCACCAGCACCGACTGCACCGGATTGGCGTGGGTTATCGAATAATTGCCGCCGACATGCAGCAGGGTGCCGCCCGCGCGAATGGCATAGATGGCGATAATGAGTGCGCAGACCACGCCGGCAAGCCGAGCGCCATGATTGACGCGGCCATCCCGCCGCGACAGCAACGGCTTCAGCGCCAGCGCCATCGGCACCGACTGGCCGATCGAGTAGAACATGATCCGCATCTGGATGCTGTCATAGCCGATGACGAAGAACGTCAGGACGGCGCAGCTCAGCCCGGTTATCAGCGCGGTGCCGCGCCAGCTGACCGGCTGGTCGTAGAACCGCTTGATGCCCATCGTGGCAAGGCAGGCGGCGAAGATCATCACGGTGCCGCCGAGCACGAGCGGCAGCAGCGAGTCGACGTCGAAGCGCAGCATCGCCACCGCCGCGCCGCCGGCTCCGGCGAACGCCGAGCCGGTCCAGAACGGCGCAGCCTCGAATTTCGGATAGCTGCGCGCGACATAGGCCCAGATCAGGCCGAGCGCGAGAAAATTGACGACGAACGCCGTCCACAGCGTCGGAACGCTCAGCATGGCGAACGCGGGACGGCCGCAGCCGCCTCTCCCCTGATCTCGAACAGCCCACCCATCATGACGATCCCCGTTGTCTTACGGACAAAATGGCCCCGCGCCGCTTAACGGACTCTCACCGCGCCGGGCCAATCGGTGGAGTGGTTTTGAAATCGTGAAGAGCGCGGGAACCGATCCGCAACGATGCGATCCACCGGGCGCGTTGGCGCGTCGTTAACCCTGACGAGGCGTGCGCGGCGGCGCCGATCGGCCGCGGTGCGCGGTTTGGCGGCCAAAAATCCATCGAAAACGCATAACAGCTGTGGATAACGCAATGACAGTGCCGTGACAGCGCGGGGCAGAGCCTCGCGAATCTGTTGGATTACATTTCGAGGATGTTGCGAGGCTGGCCCTCCGCCGAGCATGCCTCTCGTGTCGCGTTTCCATCCATTAAACCCTGAGAGGATACTATGGCTAAGAAAGCGAAGAAGGCGAAGAAGGCGAAGAAGGCCAAGAAAGCCAAGAAGAAGTAACTTTTCAAAGCCCGGGTGGAGCTCAACTCCGCCCGGGCATCCGCTACACGGTGCAGCAAAACGGCGGGCCTTGGGCCCGCCTTTTGATTCGTCCTTGTCGTCGCTCCGCACGATCCAGATCGTAGCCCGGATGAGCGAAGCGAAATCCGGGGTCCGGTCTCGCGTTGGTTCCCGGATTTCGCTGCGCTCCATCCGGGCTACGGGTGGCTCATGGCTCCCGCTCCGCGAACGCCAGCCTCGCGCCGAGCGCGGCGAAGGCGCCGGCGAAGCCGCGGCGGAGCCATCGCATCACCTTCGGCCGGCTGACGACGCGGTCGCGGACGGCGGCCGCGAACAGGCCGTAGACCACGAATACGGCGAACGTCATCGCCATGAACACCGCGCTCAGCTCCCCCATCCGCAGCAGCGGGTGGGCCTCGCCCGTGGCGATGAACTGCGGCAGGAACGCCAGGAAGAAGATCGACAGCTTTGGATTGAGGATGTTGATCAGGAAGCCGGTGACGATCACCCGCCCCGCCGACCGCGCGTCGACGTCAGTCTCGACCGCGAGCGCGCCCTGCTCGCGCAGCGTCTGCCAGGCCATGTACAGGAGATAGGCCACTCCGCACCATTTCAGCGCCGCAAACGCCAGCGCCGAGGTGTGCAGCACGGCCGCCAGCCCGAGCATCGCGGCGGACATCGCAGGCACAATCCCGAGCGTACAGCCGAACGCCGCGGCGACGCTGGCGCGCGAGCCCCGGGTCAACGCCGCCGCCAGCGTGTAGAGCACGCCGGTGCCGGGGGAAGCGACCACGATCAGCGAGGTCAGGAGGAAGGCGAGCGACATCGGCGCGACCCTTTCAATTGCTTTCCAGACGGGATTTCAGGAATTCCAGCACGCGGACGAAGGCATTGAGGCGGGCGTCGCGATCGGTGGCCTCCACCGGGATCGGCCCGTCGCCGGTGCGGTATTGCGGCAGTTCGCGGCGCGACAGATTCGGTGCGTCGAAGGCATGCACCGCCGACGGGTAGCTTTTCAGTTCGATCGGATTGCCGCGCGCCTTTGCCGCCGCCAGGAACGCTTCGCAGGGCGGAAACAGCGTCCAGGTGTCGGCCTCCCCCATCAGGGCGAGCAGCGGGATCTGCGTGGTCCAGCCCTCGCGCTCGACTGACGTGAAGGGCTTTGACTGCAGCCGCTCGCTGCAGGCGCCGGGATAGAACGCCACTGCCGCCTTGAAATCCTGCGCGAGATTTTGCGGGCGGGCGGCGCTCTTGTCGCTGATCGAGAGCAGCACGATGCCGCCACCCTGCGACCAGCCCATCAAGCCGATGCGATCGCCCCTCACAAACGGCTGCGCCTGCAGAAATTGCAGGGCGGCATAGGCGTCCCTCGGCCGCTCGCGCGACATCGTGATCCGGTCCGGACCCGCTGAGCAGGTCTGCCCGAAACCGCGCGGGGTCGCGCTGTCGACCACGAGCGCGACATAGCCCTGCACCACCAGCGCCCGCGCCCAGGCGCGGTAGATCGCAAAGATCCGCCCGCGGCCGTCGAGCAGGCCGGAGCAGCCGTGCATCATCACCAGCGCCGGCCGCGGCGCGTCGCCTTCGGGCCGGGACAGATGCGCAGTCAGGTTGGTGTGGCCGTCGAGCGAGACGAAATTCACCGTCTCCTCCGCCGCCGCCACGGAGGCGAGCGCCGACAGGGCGAGGGCTGCGATCGCGGCTCGGAGGAACGTTGCGGACATCGCCCGCCATATCATGGCGGGTGCTGTGGCGGAAGCAGCGCCGGTTGCCCTCCCGCACGCGTGACGGCTCGTTCGTCGTAGCGCGGAGGGCATTGTTTTTTCGTCATGGCCGGGCCTGTCCCGGCCATCCACGTCTTTCTTGCTGGTACGTCCGTCAAGACGTGGATGCCCGGGACAAGCCCGGGCATGACGAATCTGGTTTGCTGCATTCATGATCGGACACAGCAAGATGCCGCCGCCCCGGTTGCCAAAGCCGGCCGGCCGTATAAGGGTTCGCCCGCGCAAAGCCTTTCCCCGACATGGAGCCGACACGAGATGACCGCGATCCGAGGAGCCGCCGCCGTGACCGGCGCCGCCAGCGGCATCGGCCGGGCGCTGGCGCTGGAATTGGCCGCGCGCGGCTGCGACCTTGCGCTCGCCGATCGCGATGAGGCCGGACTGCAGGCGGTCGCAGCCGAAATCGCCAAAGCTGGTCCGCGGAAGGTCAGCGTGCATCGCGTCGATGTCGGCGAACCGGCGCAGATCGCCGAATTCGCGCAAGCCGCGACCAGCGCCCATCCGGGGCTGAATATCCTGATCAACAATGCCGGCGTGGCGCTGCTCGGCCAGTTCATTGAGGTCGAGCAGGCGCAGATGGAATGGCTGTTCAACATCAATTTCTGGGGCGTGGTGCATTCGACCCGCGCCTTCCTGCCGCATCTTTCCCGCCAGAGCGAGGCCCATATCGTCAACCTCTCCTCGATCTTCGGCATCATCGCGCCGCCCGGACAGAGCGCCTATGCGGCGGCGAAATTCGCGGTGCGCGGCTTTTCGGAAAGCCTGCGGCATGAATTGCAGACGGCAAATAGCCCGGTAAAACTTTCCGTGGTGCATCCCGGCGGCATCGCCACCAACATCGCGCGCAATGCGAGAAGCGGCGCCGGCGTCACCGACAACGCCAGCCGCGCCCAAGCCATCGAGCGCTTCGACAAGATGGCAAGGACCACGCCTCAGGCCGCCGCGCTGACCATCATCGCCGGGATCGAGAAGAATGCCCCGCGTATATTGATCGGCAACGACGCCCGCTTCATGGACCTGCTGCAGCGTTTTCGCCCCGGCACCTATTGGCGCGTGCTGGCGCGGCGGATCGCGAAGACGGGGACGGCGGGGAAGAGCTGAGAGCGTCGTTGCCGCCTCTACTCCCCTCCCCCCGCGAGCGTAGCGAGTGGGAGGGGCGGCGCACCGTGCATGGTTTCGCGATCTCGCTCAGCATCGTCATTGCGAGCCAACGGGTCGCTACATTATTAAGGGCGTCATCCAGGCGAGCGCGACGGCGGCGTTGTGGGATGCGACGAAACTCTGGGCATAGGAGCGCGGCGCGGCCTCCATGTTGAAATAGCCCATGCGATTGGCAATTCCGGAGACGAACAGGAATTGATCCGACGGCACCATCAGGCGAATGACGCCGTGGGTGGTCTCGACCGACGCCACCGCCTGCCGCGGCGCGGCCTGCGCGCAGGCTTTCAGCGCTTCGGGATCGGTCCAGTAATAATTGTTGAAGTCGGTGACGTTCACGTCGCTCAGCGCGGCATAACCGGCCGACAGGTTCAAGGTCGGCGGCGCCGCGCCGTTGAGCGGCGCGGGCAGGAAGCGCTGCTCGATCTGAGAACGGAATTGCTGGTCGAGCGGCGTGAAAACCTCGGCGTTGACCGGCTGCGTGGATGAATCCAGCAGCTTGCCGATGTCGGGATGCGTCCACTGGCTGGCGGGATTCGGCGTCGCGGCGTAGGGATTGTAGACGAAGCAGTTGGCGCCGATCGTGGGGCAGCCATTGTAGGAGTGGGAATCGGGGTACGCCGCCGTGCCGAAGGCAATGACCAGTTTCGGCCTTGGGCCGCTGGCTGCGACCAAAGGCAGCACGCGCGCCTTTTCCTCGCTGCTCGACGAACTCCTGGCCGGGTCCATCATGTCCTTGATGCACCAGACGTCGACCGTGGCGCTGGCGGAAGCCAGCGAAAGCCGCGCCGAGACGTTCCTCGCGCTGCCGTCGTTCAGGGGAATCGAAACCTGCGGCGGCGCCTGCTCGGGCGGAAAATTGGCCGGCCGGGCCTGAGCGTTTCTGAACACGCCGACCAGCGGATCGGCTTCCCAGGATTTGTTGGCGAAAATCAAGATACGATCCGGCATTCCCGTCTCTCCCCAGCTCTCAGGTCCAATCGCCGCCGATGCGTCATTCCGGGCATCGAACCCGGAATCTCGGGATTCCCCGATGTGCAATTGCACATCTGAGGTTCGCGCTATCGCGCGCCCCGGAACGACGGGCGCGCCCTCACCGCCCCACCAGCTGGTCCGCGAAATACGCGATGGTCTTGCGGTAGATCGTGGCGTGGTTCCATTCGCGCATGGCGTCGAAATTGGCGCTGCCCTCGTCGTAGGGCGCGCCCATCTTGAAGCCGTTGGTGTGCAAGAGATTGGCGGTGGAGGCGAGCACGTCGGCGACCGAGTGGCGCAGGTCGACGCGGCCGTCGCCGTCGAAATCGACGCCGTATTTGATGTAGGACGACGGCAGGAATTGCGTCTGTCCGATCTCGCCGGCATAGGCGCCGATCAGGTCGTGCAGCGGCAGGTCGCCGCGCTGCACGATCTGCAGCGCCGCCAGCAATTCGCCCTGGAACAGCTCGGTGCGGCGGCAATCATGCGCCAATGTTGCGAGCGTGCGGATCACCGGCAATTTGCCCATGTCGCCTTTGCCGAAATCGGTCTCCAGCCCCCAGATCGCGACCAAAATCTGCCGCGGCACCCCAAAGCGCTGCTCGATCCGCGCCAGCAGCGCCGCGTGGCGGGCCAGCATCGCCCGCCCGCCATTGATGCGCGCCGCCCCGACGCGGGTCGAAACATATTGCTCAAACGTCTTGTTGAAGGTGTAGCGCTGGCGACGGTCGAAATTCAGCACCGCCGCGTCCTCGGTGACGCCAGCGAATGCGGAGCCGGTCACGCTCGACGAGATGCCCGCTCCTTGCGCCTCCGCCGCCATGCTCGCCAGGAACGAATTAAAATCGCCGCCGCAGCGGGCGGCAAGTGCGGGGGTGGCGAGGATGACTGCACCGAACACAACGGCCGGAAGAAGCTTGCGCATGCGAAACCCTTGTTGGTGCCGATTTGTCCTGATCATGCCATGAGAAAATGGCGCGCGGCAGGTGTCTTTGCACGCCGCGGGGCAACATTGCCTATTCTCGTCATGGCCGGGCTTGTCCCGGCCATCCACGTCTTTTGGTCCAAAGGAAGACGTGGATGCCCGGGTCAAGCCCGGGCATGACGGTGGAGAGAGAGACGCGCCGGAGCGCCCGGATCGCTCACTCGCCGCCGTCGATCTGGCGGCCCATCAGCGCGATCGCCTTCTGATAGACCTGGGCCGCATTCCAGGCCTCGATCGCGGCGAAATTCGATTCACCCGGCTGATAGCCGGCGCCCGCCTTCCAGCCATGGGCTTTCAGGAAATTCGCGGTCGAGTTCAGCGCGCCGGAAGCGCTTTCGAGGTTGCCGACGCCATATTCCAGCATGGTCTTGGGCAAAAACTGCGTCTGGCCGATCTCGCCATGCATCGAGCCCCGCTGGCCTGCGGACAGCGTGCCGCGATCGACCAGCTTCAGCGCGGCGTAAAGCTGGTCCGTGAAATATTCCGGTCGCCGGCAATCGTAGGCCAATGTTGCGATCGAGGAGAGCATGTTCTGGTTGCCGCGCTGGCTGCCAAAGGCGCTCTCCATGCCCCAGATCGCAATCAGCGGCCCTGCCGGCACGCCGTAGCGCTGCTCGATCGAAGCGAACAGCGCTGCGTTCCTCTGCTTCATGCCGCGGCCGCGCGCCACGATCGCAGCCGAGCCTCGCTTGACCATGAACTGGTCGAGCGAGAGCTTGAAACTGTGCAGGCTGCGATCGGCATTGATGGTGGCTTGCGCGTAGTTCGTCGCCATCAGGGCCGAGATGGCCGAGGCACCGACGCCCTTGGCGCGGGCTTCGCCGGCGAATTCCTGCTTCCAGGTTTCGAAGCCGGCGGGCCCGTTGCCGCATTGGGCGGCGTGGGCGTGGGGGCTTGAACACACAAGGATCGCCAAGGTGAGGAAGGCGCTCGCCGAAAGCTGTTTGCTCTTGATCATACGGAAGTAGTTCCCTGACTTGTGAGCGTTCGCGGCCAAGCCGCAGCCTCGCGCGACAACGTTCCGGCCGCCTCGATCTCACTGCGCAGCCAACCGGGCGCGGCGTCAAAACCGTTCGGCCAGGTTGGCGCACCATCTTCAAGAAAGACGCGCGCGAAGAAAGCCGGATCGCGCAGCGGCTCGGCCGTTGGGCCGCCCTCGCTGACGATGCCGGAGAAGTCATATTCTCCGGCCATACCATCGCTGAACGTCGCGCGCAGGCGATGCCCACCGAGATATTTGATCTTTGCGACCTTAATCATCGTCGATACCCGCAATTTTGACGAGCGGCGTACGCGTACGCGCCCGCCGTCAATTATCCTCCAGTTCGCCGCGATGCGCCAGTGCCTACTGCTTCACAAGCCGGGCGCCGTTGGCAGGAAGATGATCATGATGCCAATCGCGCGATCCAGTTGATAATTTCGATTAGTGTGGGATTTTGAAATGCTTTCATAACATAGATGGCAAGCGTTTCCGCGTGGCGAGCAACAAACCGCATAAGAGATTCGTGGAAATTGGTTACTCCTGTTAGCTCCGTCACTGCGCCAGTGAGCAATCCAGCACCAACGGCGCGATATGCTCCTTCCCGAACACCCTTCCAGGCGAACGCGGTCTCCGACTTTGCCAGTGCCCGCACAGGTGCGTAGGCGCGCCGCAAGAGCTCACCCACAAAATTGCGAATAGTCTTCTGACTAAAGTCCGAAGCCTGTCTTTCGTGGAGGCTTTCCGCGGGATTGTGCGCGTTGTTCACTTGCTCGCCGAGCACCTCTCGGGCTTGCTCTGTAGCTATTTCCTCATTAGTCACTGCCTCGTTTAACATCGGTGCGAGTGTCTGCACCTCATCCCTCGCTTCAGCAATTTCTTGAGGACCCGGCCTTGCGGCGTCTAAATCCATTAACGACGGATCGCCTACAACAAAAACATTTATCGTCTCGACTAAATCTTTGAGGGCGCCTGCGACCGAAGCCTCAAGCTTACGCTCGTCCGGTTCCGATGACGTCGTACGCGCTTGCTCGTGCCCCTCTAGTGCTATGCGTAGCGAATTAGTGCGAGACCAAAAGATTCTTGCACGAACTTGAGCAATATCCTCCGGAAGCTTCAAGAAGCGGCTGACAGGCGCATGAAGGTTAGCCAGTCGATTCGTACCAAATGAATTGAGGACAGCAGCTTTTTCTCGAATTTCGATATAGTCCTCACGACGACCTGAATCGATTTCCAGATGGTCGCCCGGAGATGATACCGCAGCTAAGTCAATTGGACCGTCTATCCTTCCTCCAAACTGTACCGCCCTTCGTTCAGGTCCGGGAATCGCCTCCGCCGAAGGAGGGGGCTTTGCAACATCAAGCCGCCCCAGTTGGCGCAAGAGTTCCGCACGACCGTTCCTGGCGACATTGTCAGCCGGAAATCGAATGATCGTGGCCTCAAACTGTCTCAAGGCTTCATCTGGCTGACCTAACTCAATAAAGGTTTGAGCGAGACCGTTGTAAGCCACGACTTGGTTAGGAAATTGTTCAACGATCGATTGATAGGCCGCGACGGCATCATTTAGCTGCCCTTTGGCACGCAGCGTTTCCGCACGGCCCATGTAACCAACAACATCAGCCGGAAATCGCCTGTTTATCTCTTCGTACGCCGCGAGCGCTTCATCAACGCGACCCATTTCAAGCAATACGCTCGCAAGACCATTTCGAGCAACGATGTCATTGGGCGCCCGATTAATGGCTTCACGATAGCCCGCAAGGGCTTCTTCGAGTGGGGATGATATCGAGCGTGGTGCCTGCCCTTTTTCGTACCTTCCACGAGCCACACGGCGGATGCGCCTCGAAGAATTAAGGTTCGTAAGCGCCCAGTTCAAGCTGGCGTTCTTGATCGGGATTTTATTCTCTCTTAGGGCGTTTCTTATCTCTGCGGTCGAGGCAGGACCCGCTAACCCCCCAAGATACGCTACGATGAAGTCCGTAGCGGGAACCGCTCTCCGCTCTGCATCAGAACCCTTGAAGCGGCGTGTGATTGCCTCAATACGCGCAACTAGTTCGCTCGGATGGAACGGCTTCGTCAAGTAATCATCGGCTCCTAACGAAAGACCCTTGATCTTATTTTCGATATCCGGATTACCCGAGACAATAAGAATCGGAGTATTGATTTTAGCGACACGTAGGGCGCGTAGAACCTCGTGGCCCGACATATCAGGAAGTTCAAGATCGAGGAGGATGATATCGTATTGGTAGCGTGTTGCGAGATCTAGGCCTCCCTTGCCAAGGTCGGCAGTGTTGACGCTGTGATTCTCGGTCTTGAGAAAACGCTCAATTTCCTGCGACGTTTTCGGATCATCTTCGATTAGTAATACGCGCATGCGCTTACCTTACATGACTGCGAAATATTCGCGTACGAATGGAGTGACCTCTCAGCAAAACTCAAACGAGGACAACACCATGAACGGCGGGCTTTTGGCCCGCCGCTCATGGTGTTGGATTTGCAAAATCCCGGCAGTAACTTTTCAAATCAGTTGTCGAGGAACGAGCGGAGTTTGCGGCTTCTGCTCGGATGCTTCAGCTTCCGCAGCGCCTTCGCCTCGATCTGGCGGATGCGCTCTCTGGTCACCGAGAATTGCTGGCCGACTTCTTCCAGGGTGTGGTCGGTGTTCATGCCGATGCCGAAGCGCATGCGGAGCACGCGTTCCTCGCGGGGCGTCAGCGAGGCCAGAACCCGCGTGGTGGTTTCGCGGAGATTGCTCTGGATCGCAGCATCAATGGGGAGGATCGCGTTCTTGTCCTCGATGAAATCGCCGAGATGGGAATCTTCCTCGTCGCCCACCGGAGTCTCCAGCGAGAGCGGTTCCTTCGCTATCTTCAGGACCTTGCGCACCTTCTCGAGCGGCATGCCGAGCTTTTCGGCGAGTTCTTCCGGCGTCGGTTCGCGGCCGATTTCGTTCAGCATCTGCCGGCTCGTGCGCACGATCTTGTTGATGGTCTCGATCATGTGCACGGGAATGCGGATGGTGCGGGCCTGGTCGGCGATCGAGCGGGTGATCGCCTGCCGGATCCACCAGGTCGCATAGGTCGAGAACTTGTAGCCGCGGCGGTATTCGAACTTGTCGACCGCCTTCATCAGGCCGATGTTGCCTTCCTGGATCAGGTCGAGGAACTGCAGGCCGCGGTTGGTGTATTTCTTCGCGATCGAGATCACGAGACGCAGATTGGCCTCGACCATTTCCTTCTTGGCCTGGCGCGCCTCGCGCTCGCCCTTCTGCACGCCGTGCACGATCTTGCGGAATTCGCCGATCTCGAGGCCCGTGAGCGCGGCCAGCGACTGGATTTCGTGGCGCAGCTCCTTGATGCGGTCCTTTTCGTGATGGACGAAATTCTTCCAGCCCTTGGCGGAGAGTTTCGAGACACGATTGAGCCAGCGCGGATCGAGCTCCGAGCCCTGATAGTTGCGCAGGAAATCCTCGCGGGCGACGCCGTGGCTGTCGCCGAGCCGCAGCAGACGGCCCTCGAACGAGACCAGCTTCTTGTTGATGTCGTAGAGCTGCTCGACCAGTGAATCGATGCGCGCCTGGTTCAGCCGCAGCGACTTCACCTCGACGATGATCTCGTCCTTCAGCTTCTTGTATTTGCGCTCCTGCGCCGGCGACAGCGTCTCGTTCTGCAGCTGGTTGGAAATGTCCTGTTCCTGCAGGCGGCGCAGCTTCTTGTAGTTGTCGGCGATCTTGTCGAAGGTCTCCACCACCTTCGGCTTCAGCTCGGCCTCGATGGCGGCAAGCGACATCTGGTTTTCGAACTCGTCGTCGTCGAGGTCGGAATCGGCCGCCGCCTCGGACGGATCCTTCTCGGCTTCGGGCTCGGCGCCGGCGGGAGCTGCGCGGAACGGCGTCGGCGACGGCGGCGCGGCCGGGGGTGCTGCGGCAGCCGGCATCGCGGTCTCGGCGGCGCCATTGCCGTTGGCAGCCACGAGCGGCTGGCCGTCGGGGCCGAGCGGCGCGGCCAGCAGCGGGTTCATGTTGTTCTTGGCGTCGGGGCCGGCATAGGTCGCTTCCAGATCGATGATGTCGCGCAGGAAGATTTTTCCCTCGTTCAACTCATCGCGCCAGATGATGATGGCCTGGAAGGTCAGCGGGCTTTCGCACAGGCCCGCGATCATCGCCTCGCGGCCGGCCTCGATGCGCTTGGCAATGGCGATTTCGCCCTCGCGCGACAGCAGTTCGACCGTGCCCATCTCGCGCAGATACATGCGCACGGGATCGTCGGTGCGCTCGCCGGGCTCGGATTTCTTGACCTCGGTGACGGCCTTCTGGGTGACCTCGACCAGTTCGTTGTCGGTCTCGTCCTCGGCCTCTTCCTTGGTCTCTTCCTCGCTGTCGGCGTCCTCGGCTTCGGAGACGTTGATGCCCATGTCCGAGAGCATCGACATGATGTCCTCGATCTGCTCGGGCGAGGTGGTGTCCGACGGCAGCACTTCGTTGAGCTGATCGAAGGTCACGAAGCCGCGCTTCTTGGCCTGCTTGATCATCTTCTTGACGGCGGCATCGGACAGGTCGAGCAACGGCGAGGGCGCGTCCGGAGAATCCTTCTCAGGCGCATCGGCTGCCTTGTCGTCCTTTTCCTTGTCCTTAACCTGCAGCGTCTTTGCCTTGCTGGCCATTCATTGCTCCCAACACGCGCTTCAAGCGGATAGCGTCGCCACGCCCGCCCGAAACTCCTGGATAACTACTGACGCGGAAAGGGCGGCGCAAACCTCGCCACCCCGAATCTGCTCGTCCGATTGTTCAAGCTCTCTTAGCCCGCGGGCTATTAAGCTTCGCTTAACCCTGTTTCTGCCGCCAAACCATGGATTTGGCGAGTCTTTTCGCGGTTCCCGCGGCCGCCTTCCGCAGCATTTTTTAATCAGACGCTACGCTGGAACCGGCCCGAGGACTCGCCAAAACCCTCGATCAGGGCCTCGGTGCCGTCGACTTCCGCCATCCGGGCCTTGACGTCCCGCAGCCACGCCATGTTCGCCTCGCTGGCCTCATCTCCAAGCGCCGCTTCGGCATCCTTCAATTCCCTAAGTAAGGAGTGCCACTGGCGATGCAAGGCAACCAGTTGATGCCATGTCGAAAGAACATCCTCGCGCGCCGCTTCGGGCTTGACGCCCCACACCGCCCCCGTCGTGATCGCCCGCTCAACCCTTTGAAGAATCTGGGATAATCCGCGTGCTTCGAGGTCGGCGCGCATCTTCTCGGCCTGCTCGGTGGGTTCGCCCGACTGGTGGTGATCGCCGGCGAAGGCCGCGATGATGCCGGCGCGCAGCTTGTTGGCCTCGGGATGGGCCATTTCCAGCGCCGCCACCTCTTCCAAATGGTCGTGCAGCAGCCAGGGGTGGTTGATCAGGGTCTGCAGGATCAGCGCCTCGCGGCGAGACAGCGTGCTGCGCTGGCCGCGCATGATCGGGCTCAGCGCGAGCTGGGCGCTCGCCGCCTGGTAGGGCCCGCGGTTGATGGTCTGGCTGCCGGGCGAGGTTTGCCCCCGGCTGCGGGACTCCATCCGGCCGGCCGCGCCCGGGGTGAACGATCGCGGGGCAAAACGCCGGCCTGATTCGCCGCCGTAGTTTCCTGCTCCGGCGCGATAATTGCCCTTGGCGTAGCCGCCTCGCGAAATTTCCGGCGCAAAACTTTGCCGCAGCCGCTCGCCGAGATCCTGCCGGTAATAGCGCCGCACCACGTCGTCGCGGATGCCGTTGGACAATTCGCCGATCCGGGCCTCCAGCGCCGCGCGGCGCTCGGGGGTCGCAAACGTGCCGCCTTCGATTTCGCGCGACCAGATCACGTCGGCTAATCCCCGCGCGGCTGACATCACTTCCTCGATCGCGAGACGACCGCCGCTTCGCGCGAGATCGTCGGGATCCTGCCCCTCGGGCAGCAGCGCGAAGCGAAGGCTCTTGCCCGGCTTGAGCAGCGGCAGCGCGAGATCGGCGGCGCGCCAGGCCGCCTTCTGCCCGGCATTATCGCCGTCGAAGCAGAGGATCGGTTCGTCCGCCATCTTCCATAGCAGCGTCAGTTGATTTTCGGTCAGCGCGGTGCCGAGCGGCGCGACGCTGGCCGCAAATCCCGCACCGACCATGGCGATGACGTCGACATAGCCTTCCACCACCACCAGCGGGCTGCCGTTATGCGCCGCCTGCCGCGCGGCGCTGAGGTTGTAGAGATTGTCGCCCTTGTGAAACAACGGCGTTTCCGGCGAGTTCAGATATTTCGCGGCGACGTCTTTTTCCAGCGCGCGGCCGCCGAAGGCGATGACGCGGCCGCGGACATCGGTGATCGGAAACATCACGCGATCGCGGAAGCGGTCATAGGGCACCGGGATGTCGTCGCCGTGGACCAGGAGTCCGGCTTCCACCATGTCCTCGACCGGAATGCCCTGCGCGCCCAGATGTTCCTTCAGCGCAAAGCGTTCGCCGGGCGCATAGCCGATCCGGAACTGCACTTGGGTCGCGGGCGAAATCGCGCGGTCGGCGAGATAGCCGCGCGCTTTCGCACCAACGCGCGAGGCGAGCGTGTCGGCGAAGAATTTTGCCGACAGTTCCATCACGTCGTAGAGCGTCTTGCGGCGCTGCTCGTGGCGCGCGGCGTCCGGCGTCACCGCCGGCAGCGGCACCCCCGCCATCGACGCCAGCCGCTCCACCGCCTCGGGAAACGAGACGCCCTCGGTCTCCATCACGAAATCGAAAATGTTGCCATTCTTGTGGGAAGAAAAATCGAACCACGCCTGCTTCTGGTCGTTGACGAAGAACGAGGGCGTCTTTTCCTGCTGAAACGGCGACAGCCCCTTCCACTCGCGCCCCGACTTCTTCAGCTTCACGCGCCGCCCCACGACTTCCGAAACCGGAAGCCGGGCGCGCAGCTCGTCGAGGAATTCGGGGGTGAAGCGCATGGACCGATTGTCGCTTGAGTCGGGCGGTGGTGCCAACCGATCAGGGATATAGGGTGGGCGAGGTGAAATACGAAGATTGTTGGCCTTATCCGGGCTATTCACAGGGACACATTGTTGCGAAACTGGCTGCCGCCTTCTCCCTCTCCCGCCCTTCGCGGGGGAGGGTCGGGGTGGGGGCTCTCTCGTTACGGGGACCGTCGAGAAATGCGAGGCATGGTGACCAAGCGGGCCTTGCCGCTGTCGTCGAAGACTCGCTCCTGCGGCGCCGGATCGCAGCCTTCGATGCCATCCTCGTCGAACACGTGTTCCACCACGGGATAAGGAGGCCCGCTGTACCAGAAGGGATCGTGATCGAGGTCCAATCTGATAGCTGCGATGGTGCGAGTACCGACATCCGTGCATCGCCAGCGGCCTGCAGCGGTCAGGAATTCGATTCCGATCTTGAAATCCGAGTGGTTCATCAGGGTATTCTAGCACAAGAGGTGCAATCTGTTGTGCATTGCCCCGAACCGTCAGCGCTTGCTGAGAGAGCCCCACCCCAGCCCTCCCCCGCGAAGTGCGGGAGAGGGAGCGGAGCGCGACTCGCGGCTCCAGCCGGGCGCCTATTTGTCCAGAAACCTGCCCGAGGCGATGCGCGGCAGGGCGTCGACCGGCCAGTTGTAGATGTAGGTCCAGGCCTCGCTCGCCGCGCCGCCGTCGAGCGTGAGGGCGAGCATCCGGCGGACATATTGGGTCGGCTCGGCAAAGCCCTCGCCGCAGGCTTCGTACATGTCGAATTCGCGCAGCATCTCCGTGGGCTGGCGCAGGCGGAACAGTTCGCCGAACACGATGTCGGTTGGATCATCCGACAGCAGCAGCCCGGGATAATGTTTCACCAGATAAAGCCGGCCGCGGCAGCGCGCCTCGCCGACGAAGTCGGCGTTGGCGGACAGCATCCTTGCCATCGGATGCGCGTAGCCGCGCATCAGCGTGCCGTAGACGAAGAGGAGGTCGGAGGTCATGGGCGGCTACTCACCCGTCATTCCGGGGCGCCCGAAGGGCGAACTACGATGTGCAATTGCACATCGGAGAATCTCGAGATTCCGGGTTCGATGCTTCGCATCGCCCCGGAATGACGGAAACCTTCTCACGCCGCCACCACTTCATCGCTGATGACGACGAATTTTTTCAGATCCATCCGCCCGAAACTCGTGGTCAGGGCTACGTCGGCGGCGTCGCGGCCGGTGCCCATCAGGATGCGGCCGATGCGCGGGATGACGTGGCGGGCGTCGAAGGTGTACCACTGGCCGGCGAGATACGCCTCGAACCAGCCGGAAAAATCCATCGGCTCCGGCTCGGGCGGAATGCCGATGTCGCCCATGTAACCGGTGCAGTAGCGCGCCGGAATGTTCATGCAGCGGCAGAAGGTCAGCGCCAGGTGCGCGAAATCGCGGCAGACGCCGGTGCGCTGCTCGTAGACGTCGTGCGCCGACTTCATGTGATGGGCGTGCTCGTAGCCGAAGGTGACGTGGTCGTGCACGAAGTCGCAGATCGCGGCGACCCGCGCCCACCCCGGCCTGGTCTTGCCGAACAGCGACCAGGCGATGTCGGTCAGCTTGTCGGTCTCGCAATAGCGGCTCGCCATCAGATACAGCAGCAGATCGTCGGGCAATTGGTCGATCGGCAGCTGCTGCGCGCTAGGTGCGACCGTATCGGGCAAGCCGGAATCGCGCACCAGCGCATGGCCGCGCAGGGTGACGCCGCCGGCGGGCGCCACCAGCCGGCCGCAGATATTACCAAAGCTGTCGCGGTAAAATCCTATTTTGACATCCGGCTCGGCGGCGATGGTCTCAACGCCCATGATGTCGGCGCGGCGCGAGGGATGGATCGAGAGCATGATCACCATCGGCGTCGGCGGCACCGCGGCGTAGGTGATGTCGAAACCCACCTTGATCAGCATGGTCAGACGCCTGCCTCCACGCTTGCCCCCATCCTTGTCCCCGCGCCGGCCGAAACCACCTTGATGTCGACCTCCATGCCGACAAAGGCGTCGGCCGAACCCAGATACGTCCCGTGCAGCGGGATCGCCTGGGAGGGATCGCGCGCCACTGCGACGCGCACGAGGTCGCGGGTGCCGACGATGCCGTTAGTGGGATCGAACTCGATCCAGCCCGCGCTCGGCAGATAGACCTGCACCCAGGCATGGGTGTTGCCGCCGCCGACATAGCCGTGGGCACGATCGCCGGGAATGGCGATGTAGCCCGACACGAAACGCGCGGCGATGCCGAGCCGGCGCAGCGCCTCGATCATGAACAGCGCGTAGTCGCGGCAGCTGCCGGATTTCGTCTGCAGCGTATCGAGCGGATGCTGGGTGCCGTGCTCATGCCGCTTGCGATAGCTGAAGGCCTCGCGGATGCCGTGGGTCATATTGCTGAGTATCTTGAAAGTCGGCGTCGGTCCTTCCGCGTCGAGGAAATCCAGCGCCCATGCCGTCAGTTCGCCGTCGGGATCGCCATATTGCGGGTTGATGAATTGCAGCAGGTCGGGGAATTCCTCGTCGCTGTAGAGGAACGGATAGAAATAGGCCGTGTCGTCCGGGGTCAGCGCGAATTCCTCGGCCGGATTGTGCTCGATGGTCGCGGTCGAGACGAAGGACAGGGTTTCGGCGCGCTCGTCGAAGGTCGCGATCGCGACCGAGTTGCCGAACACGTCGTGAATCCAGCGCAGCGACATCGGCTGCGGCTCGATCTCGAGGCTGCCCTCGAGCACCCGCAAATCATGGCCGTCGCGCGGGCGCAGCATGATACGGTGCTCGCCGAACGCGACCGGGTGCGCGTAGCGGTATTCGGTCTTGTGATGAATCGTCAGCAGCGGCATCGTTGGTGTAATAATTATGACTTTGGGGCGGGTAATCCATAGCGATCCCTGCCTATTTCTGGATCGGCATGCTGCTTCGTCAGGCAAAGGTTAAGGAAAAGTGGTTTTGCAAGGCCCCGGAGACCCATCATTACTTGTGGATAGCGACGATGTTCCGCCGGTTCTGGAACACAATGCAGCCGGCCGCTCTCCGTTCCTGCTGACTTCGGACCATTACGGCCGAATCATCCCCGGCCGGCTCGGCGATCTCGGGCTGCCGGCGGGCGAGCTTGTGCGCCACATCGCCTGGGATATCGGCATATCAGGCGTCGCCGAGGCGCTGTCGAGCCATCTCGGCGCGCACCTGATCGCGCAGCGCTATTCGCGGCTGGTGATCGACTGCAACCGCCCGCCGGCCGCGGCAAGTTCGATCCCGCGCATCAGCGAGGCGACCATCATTCCCGGCAATGACGGCATTACGCGCGAGGCTGCGGAAATGCGGCGGCGGCAAGTGTTCGATCCCTATCATCGCCGCATCGACGAGGCGATCGATGCGCGCCTGCGCGATCGACTGCCCACCGTGCTGATATCGCTGCACAGCTTTACGCCCGTCTATGCCGGCGTGGCGCGGCCCTGGCACATCGGCACGCTCTATCAGCGCGACACGCGATTGCCATCGCTATTGCTGAAATTGTTGCGCGCGGAGCCCAACCTCGTGGTCGGCGACAACGAGCCCTATGCGGTCAGCGACGAGACCGACTACACGATTCCGGTGCACGGCGAGAAGCGCGGGCTGATGAACACCGGAATCGAAATCCGTCAGGACCTGATTGCGGAACCGGCCGGGCAGCGGGAGTGGGCCGAGCGGCTGGCGCGGATTTTTGGCGAGATCGAAACGGCGTTGCGCGCGCAAGGGCTGATTTGATCCGGGGCATGAACCCATCAATTCAGATCGGTCGCATATGCCGGGCTCAAGCCTGCGCTCTGCGCAGCGTGAGTTAAAATAGAAATTCTTCACCGCCTCGAACGCTGCGTTTGTCGCAAGCATGCGAGCAGAAATAGCCGACATAGTCGTCCGATTTCCCAGTGCGGATCGCTCAAGGCTTGAGTTGTCCACCGGGCGTAGAGTGCGAAATTTTAAGTTCATCCTCATTCATGTCTGCCGATACGTCAGCAAAAAGCGGCGTGCTCAAATAGCGCTCGCCGGTGTCGGGAAGCATGCAGAGAATGTTTGCTCCTTTCTCCGCTTCGGCTGCGACCTTGAGTGCGCCAGCAAAGGTCGCGCCGGAGGTAATGCCGACAAAGATGCCCTCCTGGGTGGCAAGCTCCTTGCTGCAGCGAATGGCGTCGGGGCCGGAGATCGGCAGGATGCGATTGATGAGCTTCATTGCCACCGCATCGTCGGTAAGCTTGGGAATGAAATCCGGCGTCCAGCCCTGCATCGGATGCGGTTTGAATGTCGGATGCGCTGCCGCCGGCGTACCGTCCGGGTTTCGCGACTGCGCGATGCCACTGGCCAGCAACTGGGCATCCTGCGGCTCGCATACGATGATCTTGGTTTCGGGGCGTTCCTTGGCGAGCACCCGGCCGACGCCCTTTAATGTTCCGCCGGTTCCATAGCCCGTAACCCAATAGTCCAATCGTTCCCCGGCGAAATCGTCGAGTATCTCGCGCGCTGTGGTGCGCGAATGAATATCGGGATTGGCTTCATTCTCGAACTGGCGGGTCATGAACCAGCCATGCGCCTTGGCAAGCTCGATGGTCTTGTTGATCATGCCCACCGCGCGCTCGGCAGCGGGCGTGACAATGACCTTCGCGCCGAGAAACCGCATCAGCTTGCGCCGCTCGACGCTGAACGGCTCCGCCATGGTGATCACAAGCGGATATCCCTTGGCCGCACAAACCATGGCAAGACCAATCCCGGTATTTCCACTGGTCGCTTCTATGACGGTCTGGCCAGGCTTGAGCGCCCCTGACTTTTCAGCCGCCTCGATGACCCCGAGAGCCAATCGGTCCTTCACCGAACCGAGAGGATTGAAGGCTTCGATCTTTACGAACAGGTTCACACCGTCTGGCGCCAGACGATTGATCCGCACCACCGGCGTATTGCCAATTGTTTCGACAATACTTTGGTATTTCCGCCCCATGCTCTCCTCCAACGTCGCGCCGGTTGCGACAAGAAATATCGCGGGCCACGCCCGGCATTGCGCCGAAGCTATCCGGCTTCAGCCGTTCCGGCAATTGGCGATGCAAAGTAGAATTATCGCACGTTGCTTTGCTTCCGTCTCGTTTGGCCTGTCGTTGGGACGAGTGACCCGTTCTCGGACATTGTACCTAGCGCGGGGGCTACCGCCTGTGCTTTGATGGATTCAGGCAAGTTTTTACCAATAGAGGGGGCCTTTTGCCCGGCGAGCGCGTGGAACGGCGACTGGCGGCCGTGCTGGCGGCGGATATCGCCGGCTATAGCCGGCTGATGGGCCGCGACGAAGAACACACACTCGCGCAGCTTAAGTCGTTTCGAAAAACGCTCGTCGATCCCGGAATCACCGCGCATCGCGGCCGCATTGTCAAGACCACCGGCGATGGCATGCTGGTCGAGTTCGCAAGTGCTGTCGATGCAGCGCGCTGTGCGGTAGAAATCCAACGCGCGATGATTCAGCGAAACGCCGACGTATTGCCGGAACTCAGGATAGAGTTCCGGATCGGCATTCACGTCGGCGACATCATCATCGACGACAACGACATTTTCGGCGACGGTGTCAACATCGCGGCGCGCCTTGAAGGAATCGCCGTGCCCGGCGGCGTCTGCATCTCTGATGATGCGCACCGACAAATTCGCGGCAAGATCGATATCGGCTTCGACGACATAGGAGAGCAGACTTTAAAGAATATTGCCGAACCGATGCGCGCATGGCGCATGCGGCTTGCCGGCGAGGACGCCTCTGCGATCCGACCGGGCTCGACTGCGATAAGAGTTCAAGATCTGGCACTTCCCGACAAGCCCTCCATTGTCGTCCTGCCGTTTGACAATATGTCGGCCGAGCCGGGACAAGACTACCTCGCGGATGGAATCGTCGAAGCGATTACCGCAGCGCTTTCGTGCATCCGCTCTTTTTTCGTCATCGCACGTAGTTCGGCGTTCACCTACAAGGGCCGCGCGACAAACGCGCGTGATATCGGCAAAGAGCTGGGCGTTGCCTATTTGCTCGAAGGCAGTGTTCAGAAAGCCGGCAATCGCCTCCGCATCATCGTTCAGCTAATCGAGACCGAGGGAGGTGCACACGTCTGGAGTTCGCGCTTTGACGGCGGAATCGACGATTTCTTTGATCTCGAAGATCGAATAACGGAGCAGGTGGCAGGCGCGCTGCAACCTTCCATCCGCATTGCCGAGATCGAACGGTCACGACGGAAGCGACCACAAGATCTGGGCAGTTACGATTATACCATGAGGGCGATGCCCCATGTCTGGGCCCTTGAAAAGGAAGAAAGCGTCAAAGCGCTGGAACTTCTTGAAAAGGCTCTTGCGATCGATCCTGAATATCCGCTGGCCCTTTCGCTTGCCGGTTGGTGCCACGCCCAGCGTTCGGTTTACAATTGGGCGGACGACATCGCGAAGAGTCAGGCATCGGCTCGATTACTCGCCGAGCGAGCCGCGGAGATGAGTGGCGACGATCCTGTTATTCTGGCAGTTCTCGGCGCAGTGCATACCTTTGTACGCAATTATGGAACCGCGCGTGTGCTGCTTGAGCGCGCCGTGACACTCGATTCTAATGCCGCATGGGCATGGAGTCGGCTCGGGTGGCTCGAGAACTATGCCGATCAACCTCAAAAGGCGATCGAGAATTTCGAGCGCGCGCTACGCCTGAGCCCGATCGATCCAATGAATTTCAACAACTATGTAGGCCTGGGCTCGGCGCACGAAGTAGCGCAGGAATACGACAAGGCCGCGGCGTTCTATCGACGTGCCCTCGAGGAACGGCCGAACGCGGGTTGGATCTATCGCAATCTGGCATCGTCTCTGTCGGGAGCCGGCCGGATCGAAGAGGCTAAACGCGCCTTTGCGGAGATGATGCGTAGCTATCCAGATCTGACGGTTGCAAAATTCAAACAAGCGATGGTCTTTTCTACCGTCCCCCTGAACCGCATGGCTGAGAACCTCCGAAAGCTCGGGCTTCCTGACTGAATCGGAATCCCTCCGTTCTACGAGCCATGGGGGCCATGGAATTGCAGCTTGCCGACTTCCGGGTTCGGCACTTCTCGGACCTCGTCCGTTGCCCCAAACGTCCGCTTTGCGCCGCCAGAATCGGACATTCCCACGAGGTCCGTTTTTTGACCCAAAACGGACATCGACGATCCAGATTTGCCGTGCTGCACAATATTATTACATTGCGAAAGGTTTACTCGACCACCTCATCAGCGGCAACAAGCAGCGTCTGCGGGATCGTTAGGCCAAGCTCCTTCGCGGTCTTGAGATTGATGACCAACTCGAACTTGGTCGGCTGCTCGACCGGAAGGTCGCTGGGCTTGGCCCCGCGCAAAATTTTGTCGACATATTCGGCGGCGCGCTGGAACAGGTTCGGAATGCTTGGTCCGTAGGACATGAATCCCCCAGCTTGGATCTGACTGCGTTCGGGGAACACTGTCGGCAACCGAACGCTGAGCGCAAGCGCAGCGATTTGGGTGATATTGGCGAGAACGAAATGGTCCACCGCGACGTAAAGTGCGTCCGCTTGGGACTTGAGAGCGTCGAAGGCGGGTGCAATATCCTCCGCTCGCCGGATGCCATGTGGCGCGACTTCGAGGCTGAGCTTGCGGGCCGCGCTCGTGACCTCACCCATTTCCCGCACGGTCGCGGGATAACCGGCATCATACATGATTGCCAATTGGTGGAGACGGGGAACAGCCTCGCGCAATAGTTCGAGCCGCTTGCCGGCAATATCGGTCGCCTCAAGCGACAATCCCGTGACGTTGCCGGCCGGCCGCGCCAGGCTTGCGACCAAGCCACTGCCAAGAGGATCGGTCGCGACTGCAAAGACTATCGGGATAGAAGCCGTCGCCTGCTTCAACGTGGCGACCGCACCTCCGTACGTGAGAATGACGTCAACCTTTTGCTGCACTAACTCGGCCGCAAACTTGGCGACGTGCTCGGGACGTTCATCCGACCAGCGGTATTCGATCGCGACGGTGCGACCTTCGATCCAGCCAAGCTGACTCAGTCGCTGCACAAAAGCGGCAGTCCATGCACGCCAACTCGATGCGTCACCAAGAAGGACCCCAATGGTCGGCAGCTTGTTGGACTGCTGCGCGCGCGCCGCGAGCGGCCAAGCCAACGCAGCGCCGCCGAGTGCGGATATGAATTGCCGTCTTCCGATTCCGACTAACATTGATCCTCCCCCAATGGGATCATGCCCGCTTGCAATGTGGGGGGAGGCTATCACGCCCCAATCGGCGGGTGTATTGCCGACTTCACGCTGTTCCGACGGCACAAAGGCTCGCTGTTTTTGCTGCGGGTGCGTGCGGCAGGAATTGGCGCCACAGGCGGCCGTACGCCTCAAGTCAGCTTTTCGCCCGCTTGCCTCGTCGGGCGAACAAAAAGGCCCTCAGCGCGTCCTTGCCTTTGCGCGATCGGTCTCCGGCTCCCGTCCGAACACCGTCTCGTCAACCAGACGCCAATACGCTTCGACCACCTTCGTGTCCCCGGATGACAATCCGCTCGTGACCTGCATTTCAGGGCCGAATTCCGAAAGCGCGGCGGTCAGGCTGACCATCATATAGTGGAAAAGAATGGGATCGACTGCCGGAAGCAGGCCCCGTTTCTGAGCCTCGATGATCTGAGGCAGCAATCGCGCCAGCAGCGGAGCCAGCACCGTTTCCGCCACCCATTTCAGCCGCGGATTATTCGTCGAGGCTTCCTGGCGCATGAACCGATGAAATTCAGGAAACGCGACGGTATACCGGAAAAGCGTCGTGTACTCCCTCCGCAGCCGCGCCAGCGGCGACAAATCGGATCCTTCGGGCGCCAGAATATCCCACTCGGTCCGTATCTGCGCGAAGGCATGCTCCGCTGCGGCCCGCCAGAGAATGTCTTTGCTGCGAAAATGGTAGGTGATCAGCGGATGTTGCAGGCCGAGCCGATCGGCGATGGCGCGAATGCTCGCTGCTTGGAATCCCCGCTCGGCAAATTCCGCGATCGCGGCATCGAGGATCGCGGCTCGCGTCTCGATCGAACGCTGTTGTTCGGCTCTCTTGCGCGGGCGCTCCCGGCGCCCGGTGGCCGGCCTCGTTTTCTGCGGCATCTGGCCTTCAATTAACATGGCTCCCAACCGAACGCCAAGCGAAGTGTTGGACCTTCGCGGCCGGCTCATTTTCCCTCGAAGACGAGCGTCGGCGGCTCGATGTCCTTGTTGAAGGCTTCTGCCGTGTTGGCAAAGCCGCGCTGGGCGTCGGCACCGTTGTAGAGCTCCATTGCAACGTCGAGCATTACAAGGTCCGCGGCGGCGATCCCTCCGCTCGACCAGACCTTGAGCAGCGTACGCGTCGCGGCGTATGACCTGGTCGGCCCGGTCGCGAGTTGCCGAGCCAGTGCAGACGCGGTCGCTGAAAGCTCGTTCTCGGGTACCACATGCGTCGCAATTCCGAGCGCGCCTGCTTCGCGTCCTGACATCGGTTCACCAAGCATGGCGAAACGCGATGCGCGAGCGCGCCCGGCGCGCTCGGCGATCCGCTGCAGGGCGCCCGCGATCGGCAGCATCGCCGTCGTGACTTCGACGCAGCGAAGGATCGCATTGTCGGCCGCGACAAGAAAATCGCAGGCCAGCGCAAGTTCGAAACCGCCGCCGAAGGCGATCCCCTGCACGACCGCGACCGTCGGTACTTTCAGCATCTCGATGGCGCGATAGGAAACGTTGATGTCAGCGACAAACGTCCTGAACCAGTTGACGTCCCTGCCCGGCCATTCACGCACCTCGCCGCCGAAGCTGAAATGCGGCCCCTCCGATCGAACAACAAGCACGCGTATGTCGCTTTCGCTGGCCTGGCGCACGGCGGCCCGCAAGGCTGCCGCGAAACGCAGGTCGAGCCGGTTGAAGGGGGGATTGGCCAGCACGATATTTCCGATCGCGCCGTCTCGTTCAAATCGGATCGTTGTCATGCAACATGTGCTCCTTGTGCAGAAGTCAGGCTGGACGCCGGTTGGCGGGCTCGGGGATGATGGGCAGCAGCAAATGCGACGGCCGTTCCGCGTCACGGTAGATCCTGTGGGTGACGGTCTTGCTGCTGCAGACGTGGTAGGGGATGTACTCGACATTGGTCATCGCCCCGGTGCCCGTGGGCACATCCAGGGATGTGATGTCGACGCAGATCCGATGACCTGCCTTGAACTGGTTTGCGGTAGCGAGGATCTGTATTTGGTACTCGACCACTTCGCCCGGTTCGACCGGAGCAATGGCGTCCTGCGTCAGTCTGTGGAACGGCTCCCAGGGTTTTGAGCGCTTCTCGTCGAGTGCCCGGTAGGATGCTTTCAGCCAGCCTCGCGTCAGTTCACGTTCGGGCAGTATCGATGGAACATCGCGCTCACCCTCGCGTGCGGTCCGAACTGAGACGTCAGGCCCCACGTCCTTGAGCACGATGATCCAGTTGGTGTCTTCCTGATCGATCGCCGCGTGCAGCGTCAGCGTGATTGGGCCTGCGACAGTAACGTCGTGCGGCAGGGGATCAGTCATGTAGCGTAGCCGTTCGACCTTCGTCGTCCGCGTCAGCGGCATCTGCGTGAAGACATCGGGCTCGCGTGCCGCAGCGCCAAGCTCCGAGGCCGGTCGCGGCGGCTCGGTCGACAGCGTCTCCCAGTGGGAGAGATAGTATTTGGTCCACTGCGTCTCCGGCAGCGGCCAATTCGCTCCGGTCCGCCACTCGTTGGCGCCCATCAGCCAGTAGCGCACCGGCGGTTCGTCCATGATGCCGGTGTTCTTCCCCTTCAGCCAATGGTCATACCAGCGGATGATCTCGTCGTGGTATTGATGGAACGGCCGTTCCAGGTGAGCCGGCCCGGTAAACAGCAGCTTCTTTGGCGCATCGACATTCCCGAAGTAGTGCTGGGCGCCCAGCCAATGGAGCTTGTACGTGTAGGCGTAGGCTCCCGAGCCGGTATAGAATGGTATTTTGATTTTCCTAAAAGTTTCTTCCGCGCGCTCGACGGTGCCGTCGAACTCCCAGGGATGCGTCATCATGAGATACATGATGAACGTCCGCTGCCCCTTCTGGGTAAGAATGTTGTAGAGGTTGATGTATTGCTTGTAGTCCGGATTCCGCATGGCGCGGCGCCAGAGTTCTTCGTCCGCGGCGGGAAGTTCCGCGGGCCGGTCGCGCGACTCATGAACCGTGCTGAAGACGTCGAGCAGATAGGGAAAGCTGTGCAAGACCCCGCCGGGATTGAAGTCGCGGAAACCGAACATGCCGCCATAGGCGCTGCAGGCGTCATAGGGAAAGATGGCCTTCAACGCCGGATGTCCCTGCGCGGCGGCGCGCCATTGCTCACCGGCATAACCGGAGATGCCGACCATTCCGACCTTGCCGTCTGACCAGGGCTGTCGTGTGATCCATTCGATCAGATCGTAGTGGTCGGTATCCTCGTAGCCGTAGTGTCCTTCCGATTTGGCGGAGCCCCTCGGCTGCGCGATGACATGGACATAGCCGTTGGCGATGAAGCGCCGTGTGTCGCCCGCCTCGATCGGGCCGAACCAGAGCGGCGCGTGCGCAGGTTGCGGCGGCAGGATATCCGCGATGTCAGGACCCTGAATGTCCTTGTTGTGCAGCGCTGACGCGTACAGCACGGGGTATTTGCCTGGCGCATCGGGGCGGTAAACGTCGACGGCAAGCCGCGTGCCGTCCCGCATGGCGACGCTGATGTCCCTCTCCTCGATCATCATTCCACCCTGGCTTTTTGCGACGCTTTCGCATCGACGTTTGACGATGCCGGGAAGCTGACAAGCCAAGCATCCTCCGTCCGACCGTACCGACCATGCCATATTACTGTACGTTCGTAAAGTTTAATTCTTATCCTTTTTGAACCGCGCATGGGACGGCATGTTGGGCATCCGGGAGAGCCGGTTGCCGCGAGATGGATTGGAAGTCTGGAAAGAGGCTGTCCGAGCGGGCTAGCGCCCCTCGGACACCCATTTGAGCGTGGCGAGCCAAAGCGCGTGGCCGCGATGCATCCGGCCTTCGTCGGCCTCGCGGAAGGCCACGGCGCCGGGACCGACGCCTGCCTCGTCCATGATGGCCCGGCAACCGTTGTCGTCGGGCTTCAGCAGCCAGCTATGGTAGAAGGCCGGCGCCTCGCCCGGTGCGCCGCCGAACCAGCCGAGCCGGCGGCCGGACACGAACTCATGGACGCGGCTCTCGATCGCGAGACCGAAGGTCGTCCAGCGCCAGCGGACATCGGGCGCGAGCGCCTCGGCATTGCCAAGGAGCGTCACGTCCTGCGCGTTGGGATACCAGGTGGGCCATGCGCGCGCGTCGACGATATGCCGCCAGACCATGTCGCACGAGGCGTTCAGCCGGGCTTCGTTGTGGGCGAACAGGTCCGCTTTCTCCGGCTCGAACCCGGCCGGCCAGTGGATGTCCCGATCGCGGGTGGCAAGATCGCTCGCCATCTGGCCTTGGGGCTGGCCGGCGGCGATCGCCGCGCCGGCCAGTGTCGCGAGCGTGATCGCTGCGACCAGGGCTGCGGCCTTGGCCAGGCGTGACGACCCCGTCGGTTTGCGCGCTTCGCGCGCCGTATCGATTGACGTCTGCATTGTCTGTCTCCTTACGTGCTGGAATGTCATGCTGGGGGAAGTCGTCACTAGACGAGGACACTGGGCTTCAGCAGGTCGGAGAGGCCGACCCGATGCAGCATCTCCGCACGCAGGCGGTCGAGCACGGTAAAGCCGACATTGGCGCCGTCCTCGGTCGGATCGTAGTGGATCCGGAACGGACGCTTGCCGAAGGGCATGTCGACGACCTTGACGATCTCGTCAGCCACGCCGCTGGGCTCGGCGTCGTCGGGGACGATCGCGGCGAACGCCTTCAACACCTCTTCGCCGAAGCCCTTGTAGGGGCCGGCTTCATATTCCGCGACCCGCGCCTCGTCAGCCGGACGCCCGGAATGCGCGAAGTGGTTCGTGCCCTTGGTGAACGCGCCCGGCACGACGATCGTTGTCTCGATGCCCCAGCGCGAAAGCTCGCGCGCATAGAGGACGGCCAGCGAGTCCATCGCCGCTTTGGCCGCGAAATAGGGCGCGAGATAGGGCGGCGTTCCGCCAGCGGAGCTGCTGCTCGAGATCCAGAGAAGCAGACCCTGTTTCGCCGCGCGCATGTGCGGCAGGACGGCCCGGTTGACGCGTTGCGTGCCGAGCACGTTGACGTCGTACTGCACCGCGAATTGCTCGGGCAGGAACGCCTCGGCCGGGCCAAACATCATGTGACCCGCATTGTGGACCAGCACGTCGATCTTGCCGCTCTCGGCCATGATCTTCTCGACCGCCACATCGATCGACGGCTCGGACTGAACGTCGAGCTCGATCGCGCGCAGGTCGACGCCATCGCGCTTCGAGGTCTCGGCCATCTCGGCCGCGTTCCTGGCATTGCGGCCAGCGATGTCGCGCATTGAGGCGTAGACGGTGTTTCCAGCCTTGGCGAGCGCTTCGGCCGTCAGGCGGCCGAAACCGCTGGAAGCGCCGGTGATGAGAATGATCTTCTTGCTCATGATGGAATCTCCATGGTCAGCGTGTTCAGGTTTGAAGGGGATGCGGGTCAGATGATCCCGCCATTGGCGCGCAGCGTCTGGCCATTGATCCAGGCGCCGTCCGGGCCTGCGAGGAAGGCGACCGCATCGGCGATATCCTGCGGCTGGCCGAGCCGTTCCAGCGGCGCCAGCCTGGACAGGCGGTCGATCACCTCCTGCGGCTTGCCGTCGAGGAAGAGCCTGGTCGCGGTCGGTCCCGGCGCGATGGCGTTGGCGGTGATGTTTCTTCCGCGCAACTCCTTGGCGAGGATGCTGGTCATCGCCTCGACTGCGGCCTTGGTTGCCGCGTAGACGCCGTAACCCGGCTGCAGCAGGCCGGTGACGCTGGAGGAGAAGTTGACGATCCGGCCGCCATCACGCAGGCGGCGCGCCGCTTCGCGGAGCGTGTTGAAGGTCCCCTTCAGGTTGACCGCGATGTGGCGATCGAACAGGGCGTCGTCGCTATCCGCAATCGTCGCCAGGTTCATGATCCCGGCATTGTTGATCAGCACGTCGACGCCGCCGAACGCGGTTTCGGTCGACTCGAACAGGCGTGCCACGGCGGCGACGTCCGAGATGTCGGCTTGCGCCGCCGCGGCCCGGCCGCCGGCCGCCTCGATCCTGGCGACCACCGCCGCTGCTGAAGCACTATTGCCGGCATAATTCACCACCACGGTGAAGCCGTCCCTGGCCAGGCGCTCGGCAACCGCGGCGCCGATGCCGCCCGAAGCGCCGGTGACGATGGCAACTCGATTGGTTGAGGTGATCATGGTTTTTCTCCGTTGGGTTGGCGCCGACAACCGGCGCTTGATGCATGCAAGATGCACCTTCCCCCGTGGCGGATAATCAGGCATAATCCGACATCATAATTCGAAAGACCGAACAATGGATCGCTTCGACGCCATGCGCGTCTTCGCCCGCATCGTGGAGCGGCGCAGTTTCACCCAGGCCGCCGACGATCTTGGCCTGCCGCGATCCTCGGTGACCGATGCCGTGAAGGGACTGGAGGCGCGGTTGGGGGTACGGCTATTGCAGCGGACGACGCGGCAGGTCAGTCCGACCCTGGACGGCGAGGCCTATTACCAGCGCTGCGTGAGCCTGATCGCGGACATGGAGGATGCGGAGGGCGCCTTCGTCGGCGCCAAGCCGTCGGGGCTGGTTCGGGTCGACATTCACGGCACCCTGGCGCGTTATTTCCTGCTACCGGGCCTGCCGCGCTTCCGGCAGCAATATCCCGGCATCCGGCTGCACTTCAGCGAAGCGCACCAGCCGCTGGATATGATCCGCGAAGGTCTCGACTGCATCCTGAGGGCCGGTGAACTGAGCGACAGTCCGCTGATCAAGCGCAGGCTGGCGCTGCTCGAGCGAGGGACCTTCGCGAGCCCCGACTATCTCGGCCGCTTCGGCACGCCGCAGACGCCCGACGATCTCGCAGGTCACGAGATGGTCGGATTTCTGTCACCCGACAGCGGTGAAGTCGTTTCGCTGGTGTTCGGCGCCGGCGGCAAGGCGCGTCAGGTCACGTTGCCGGCGATCGTGACGGTGACCGGTCCCGAGACCAACGTTGCGTGCGCCTGCATCGGCCTCGGACTGATCCAGGTGCCGCGCTATCGCGTCGCTTCCGAGCTTGCCAGCGGCGCGCTGGTCGAAGTGCTCGCCGGCTTTCCGCCGTCGCCGCTCCCCGTCCACGTCCTCTACTCCCATACGCGGCAGCTGTCGCCGCGCCTGCGCGTGTTCATCGACTGGATGGCCGAGCAGTTTCGCGACCGGCGCTCGGCGGCTGAATGACGCAAGCATGAGACCATGGCTTTGGTCGCTTGCCGCGACCAGGCGGCGAAGAACATGCGTTGGTTTTTAATTTTGCCTCGGTTGGCGCGAGCGGTGGCGTTAGGGAGAACATATCTGTTGCCGCCCCTTTCGTTTGGCGGTGCCGCAATGGTTCTACCATGGCTCCGTTTCTACATCCCGCTGATGGGCGGATTCGCCGATCTATTACCACTGCCCTGTCGCTCCGATGCCGCGCTGATGCACGGCGCGGGAGCAAAAGCCAGCGCCCCGCTTTGCAGCGATGCTCTTCCCCTGTACGATCGCGCCAACACGGCCGGCATTCAGCGGTCGCTACGGCAAGGGGAGGTTTTTCATGCATCGCAACGTTATCGCCGCGCTCGCGCTCAGTTTGTGGGGAGCGGGGCTCACCACCGCCGCGGTCGCGCAGCAACCGGTGAAGCTCGGTGTCCTCAACGACCAGACGGGACTGTACGCGGATCTGACCGGCATGGGCTCGGTCCACGCCGCGCGCATGGCGGTCGAGGATTACGGCGGCAAGGTGCTGGGCCGGCCGATCGAAGTCATCTTCGCCGACCACCAGAACAAGCCCGACATCGGCGCCAGCATCGCGCGGCAATGGATCGAGAATGACGGCGTCAACGTCATCCTCGACATTCCCAATTCGGCCGTGGGGCTAGCTGTGCGCGAGGTGACGCGCACGCACGACGCCATCGACATCAACACCGGCGCCGCCACCTCGGATCTCTCCGGAAAAGCCTGTTCGCCGCACGGCGTGCACTGGAGCTTCGACACCTACGGCCTTGCGGCGACGATCGGCAAGGCGTTGGTGAAGCAGGGTGGGGATAGCTGGTTTTTCATCACCGCCGACTACGCGTTCGGGCATGCCCTCGAGCGCGACACCACGGCGTTCGTCACGGCCGGCGGCGGCAAGGTGCTGGGGTCCGTGCGGCATCCGCTCAATACCGCCGACTTCTCGTCCTTTCTGCTGCAGGCGCAAGCCTCGAAGGCGAAGATCGTCGCTCTCTCGAACGCCGGCGGCGACACCGTCAACGCGATCAAACAGGCCGCGGAATTCGGCCTGGGCCGCAGCGGCGACCAGCGCCTGGCGGCACTCCTGCTGCAGCTTCCCGACACCCACGCGCTTGGCCTCGAAGCGGCGCAGGGCCTGATCGCGAGCGAGACCTTCTTCTGGGATCTCGACGACGCGACCCGCGCCTGGACCAAACGCTTCCTCGCCCGCAACGGCGGGAAGCCGCCAAGCATGATCCATGCCGGGACCTACGGCGCGACGTTGCACTACCTCAAGGCGGTGGCGGCGGCCGGCACGACCGACGCCACTACGGTCGTTGCCAAGATGAAGGAACTTCCGGTCGACGACTTCTACACCAAGGGCACGGTGCGTGAGGACGGGCGTGTGATGCGGCCTTATTACCTGTTGCAGGTGAAGAAGCCCTCGGAATCCAGATATCCCTTCGATTATCTCAAGCTGCTCGCCACGGTGCCGGCCGAGGAAGCGGCGCGCCCCCTGAGCGAGAGCGCGTGCCCGATGGTGAAACACGGCTGAGATGGGTCGCGGCCACGCGCAGACGGCCCGCACGCCGGTCGGACGCCGCTCTCACCGATTGTCGTCCGACGTCGACGGGGCCCGGTCGATGAAGCTTCGGCTCGCCCTGAAGCGGCCGGCCGCCGTCGCGCACAAACGGGCGCTGTTTTGTGGCGCGCGCCCCTCGAAGGCCAGCGCCCGGCCACTGTTTGAATGATAAACGAATAGCGACGCATAGCCGAGATCAACTTCACAAGGAGAATGCCATGCCCAGGACAAAGCTGTCCGTCCCTGATGTTGCTGAGGTCGCCCCCGGTCTGTGGTCAAACGCCATACGCGCAGGTGACATGCTGTTCATCGCCGGCCAGGTAGCACGCCCCTTTGAAGGCGGCACCGGGATAGTCGGGAAGGATGAGTACGAACAGACCAGGCAAATATTTTCACGCATTGATCGCATCGTCAAAGCGGCCGGTGGAACGATGGACAACCTGGTCAAGATGACGATCTATGTAGTCGATATCAAGAACAATACCGAGGTCTGGCGAGCGCGCCGCGAGTTCTTCACGGGAGATTTTCCAGCTTCCACGCTTGTAGAAGTGCGGTCCCTTGCAAAGCCCGAAGTGTTGGTGGAGATAGAAGCCGTCGCCTATCTGGGCAGGAGTTAAAATTGCCCGTTGAGGCAATCGCCCCGGTTTACCCTCTACCGCAACGTCCGGTATGCCCGATCAACGGACATCATCAGGCCGGCCTGGTTGGCCCAGTTCGTGCCAGAATCGGAAGTGCGATATCGGGAAAATCCTTCGCTGGCCCGGATGGCGAAGCACGCAGCGCTTGACGAGTGCGGCGAGACCGGCAAATCTTTGCCGCAATATCGACGCGGTGTGTGCCGATGGGCCCGGACCGCCAGGATCCTGTTCATTGAAAAGCCGTTGTATTATGCGAAGCATTATTCGATATCTTGCTAAAGCTGCGCTGCAGTTGGTCACGCTTGCCGTTGTCGCTTTGCCGGGCGTGGCGCATGCGCAGTCAGGGAGCACCGGCGGCAGCATCGGCAATGTCGACAAGTCGGTATCCGGTACGCGCGAAGCGCCTCGGGCGGTTGAACCCTCAAGGCCGGCACGACGCAGCAAGCCCGAGGCCGAGGAGTCGCGTCATGCCTCGCGAAGCAGCGGCGGGGTTGGCGGTGGAGGCAATTTCGACGGCGCATGGGCCGTCGTCAGCGTCGGCTGCGGGGGTACCGTCAACGGCGCTATAGTCATCACGAGCGGCAGGATTCTGGGGGAAGGCCTTTCTGGTCATGTCAGTCCGAACGGTTCGGCTGCCGCCGCTGGAGCTGGCGGAGGCGTTAGCTGGACCAGTTCCGGCCGTTTTTCGAGCCGCAGCGGCGCCGGTTCGTACCGGCGCTCCGACGGATGTGTCGGAAGCTGGACCGCGTCAAAACAGTAGCGGCAAATAACGGCTCCCTGCCGATGGGCCCGGCAGCCGGCTTCCACCATGCTCCCCATTGGAGACCAATGGAGATGCTAAATCGGTCGAATCGCGACTGACACGATTTGCAGATTGTAAAAGCGTCAGCGATTTGAAATCAGTGTCCGGAAAATCGGCACCGCGACAATCCTCATTTGGTCTGCGAGCTATCTTTCTTGGCTGCCTCGACCAACGGGCATCCCCCCGCGTCCAGCGGCCGATAAGCCTTATCACCCGGAACAGTCTCGATAATGCGTGCGTAATCCCATGGTCCTTTTGATTCCTCAGGTGTCTTGACCTGAAGCAGATACATATCGCGAAGCACGCGCCCGTCGATCCGCAACTGGCCATTGTGGGTCATGAAGTCGTTGATCGGCGTCTCCCGCATCTTCTCCATCACCTTGAGCGGGTCCTTGCTGCCCAACGCCTTGACCGCCTTCAGATAGTGGATCGTCGCACTATAGACACCCGCCTGCACCATGGTCGGCATGTGGCCGACCTCCTTGATGAAGCGGTTGGAGAAGGCCCGGGTCGCGTCATTCTGATCCCAATAGAAAGCGCTGGTGAATTGAAGTCCCTGCGCGGTCTTGAGCCCGAGCGAGTGGACGTCGGTGATGAACATCAACAGGGCTGCGAACTTCTGGCCATGCTGGATGAGTCCAAACTCGGCGCCCTGCTTGATCGAATTGGTGGCATCGCCGCCGGCGTTCGCGAGGCCGATGATCTCCGCCTTGGACGCCTGGGCCTGCAGCAGGAAGGAGGAGAAATCCGAGGTGTTGATCGGCGCGTAGACGGCGCCCAGGACCTGGCCGCCTTCCTTCGCCACGACCTCGGCGGTATCGCGCTCCAATGCATGTCCAAACGCATAATCGGCGCCGATGAAAAACCATGACTTCCCACCGGACTTCACGATGGCGGAGCCGGTGACGTGAGAAAGCGCATAGGTGTCATAGTTCCAATGCGCGGCGTAAGGCGAGCAGTTCTTGCCGGTGATGTCGGAACTGGCCGGTCCGTTGAACAGCACAAGCTTCTGCTTTTGCCGTGAAACCTCCTCGACCGCGAGCGCGACGGCGGAAGAACCGCCGTCGGTGATCATGTCTACGCCTTCATTGTCGTACCAGTTGCGGGCGATGTTCACCGCAACATCGGCTTTGTTTTGATGGTCGGCAGTCACGATTTCGACCGGCTTGCCAAGGACCGGGCCGAAATCCTCGGCCGCCATATGGGCCGCGACGCCGGTGCCCTTGCCGGTGATATCGGCATAGAGCGAATTCATGTCACTGAGCACACCGATCTTGACCTGCGCAGCGGCAGGGTTGGCCGTCGCTGCCAGCAACGCGACGAGCATCATCAGATTTCTTCGGCTCATTGTATCTCGCTCCCTACATTGCTTTGATCGGCGTCTCCGGATGATCGGCCCCGCCGTGTCGGACTTGCTCCGAGCTCGTGCCGCTTGTTTTGACCGGGGGACGCCTCGTCGGCTCCCTCTCGCATTCAATACCTTCTCGGGGCGGCCCGGCAAGGACAACGGCCCGGCAAGCCCTCATTTAGTGGCTGGCGCTTCCCGTGCTCGCTGCACCGCAATCTACTTATCAAGCGGCCATCCCGAAAGGGAAAAGCAAGAAACGCGGTACGGCTTCGCACGAGCATGGAGCGCCACACGCGCGGTTCGTCCTGCACGCACGATAGACTTCGTCACCTAGTCTTGCATACGCCTAAGCTCGTCGACCAGAACCCGCACATTTTCGCTGTAGTCGATTGGAACGGCAATCAGCTGCAACCCACCCGCGGAAAATGCCTCCTCCAGCGCCGGGGCCAGCCCCGATGCCGTCGTAACCCGCCGACCTCCGGCGCCATAGGCGGCGGCGTACGCGACGAAGTCGGGATTGTCGAAGGTCAAGCCCCAGTCCGCGAAACCGTCGACGGCCTGCTTCCACCGAATCATGCCATAGGCGTGGTCCTCAATGATCAAAACCACGAGATTGAGATTTAACCGCCGCGCGGTTTCAAGCTCCTGGCTGTTCATCATGAACCCGCCGTCCCCTGCCACGACCAGTACGCGGCGCGCGGGATAAAGCAATGCCGCCATCATCCCGGATGGCAAACCGGCTCCCATCGTTGCCAGTGCGTTGTCGAGAAGAAGGGTATTCGCAACGTCGGTGCGGTAGTTGCGCGCAAACCAGATCTTGTACATGCCGTTATCGAGCGTCACGATTCCGTCAGGCGGCATGACTTGCCTGACGTCGTGCACGATGCGTTGCGGCGTCAAAGGGAAACGATCCTCTTCCGCGCGATCGGTGATGTGACCCAGAATATCCTTCCGCAAACCCACCCAGTCCGGATTCATCTTCAGCTTGCCTTCCAGCCGACCGGCGAGCAGATCAAGGCCTTTGGCTATGTCGCCGACCACTTCCGCCTGAGGAAAATACACCTCTTCCACGGTCGCCGGCACGAACCCGATGTGAATGACCTCATGCCGCCCGCGGGTCATCAGGAAGGGCGGCTTCTCGACAGTGTCGTGTCCGATCGTCACGATGATATCAGCGCGATCGATTGCCTGGTGGACGTAGTCGCGTTCGCTCAAGGCGGCGGTGCCGAGATAGAAGTCCGCAGCACCCCCGACAGCCCCCTTCCCCATTTGTGTATTGAAGAAGGGGATGCGGACGCGGCGTACAAATTGGGAAAGAGCCAGCGCAAGTTGAGGACGGCTTGCCGCCGCGCCAAACATCAGCAGCGGATATTTGGCGGACAGGATCAAGTCGGATGCGCGCTTGATGGCTTCCGGCGACGGAACCGGCAGTTCTGCGGCATGGGCCGGCACCAGCGGAACATCGCCTACCTCTTCCGCAGCAACGTCTTCAGGTAGTTCCAGATGAACCGGACCGGGACGTTCTTCGGCTGCAACGCGAAAGGCATTCCGAACGAGGGTTGGAATGCTCGACGCGCTCACGATCTGTTGTGACTGCTTGGTGAGCGGGCGCATGGCTGCGACGATATCGACAATCTGGAAATGGGCCTGTCGGCTTTGGCGTATCGCCTTCTGACCCGTGATGAGAACCATCGGCATGCCACCAAGAAATCCGTAAGCGGCGCCGGTAACGAGGTTGAGTGCTCCCGGACCGAGCGTGCTGAGCGCGACCCCCGGCTTTCCGGTGAGCCGTCCGTAGGTCGCCGCCATGAAAGCTGCCGGCTGCTCGTGACGAGTTACCACCAGTTCGATGGAGGATCGCCGAAGGCTTTCGACGACATCGAGGTTTTCCTCACCGGGTACACCGAAGATACGATCAACGCCCTCGTTCTCCAGAGCAGCAACGAGAAGATCTGATCCCTTCATTTTCAATCCTGCTCTTTGTCCGAGAGCTACAAGGGGTCTTGCCTATCGGGACGGAAGACGAACACAAGGTGCCGATTGAGGCGCTCCGCCATGTCGCAAAGTCTCGCCCTTCGCACCCGATACTTGTCGTCGAAAACATATCCGATCGCGTCGAGTTTGTATTGCGTCGCGATAGGTCTATTCTTGCAAATTCAGACCGACAAGGTCACCCTTCAATTCACTTGCCACCATCCATGCACTATGGAACCGGCGACGGCTTCATTTCTCGCACCACTCCGGATGAACCATCTCCGGGGTGATCTCCAGAACCCGTATGTGCCGGCCACCGGCGCCGGCTTGTCTGGCGCGTGCGCCCGAACCAACGTCGACCCAGGCCATTTCACCGAAGACGATGCGGCGGACAGCTTGGCACGGGTTTGGAGCTTTTTCGGACATCAGGCGGCAGGCGTCTCGCCGCGCAGAATCTGCGCAAAGACGGCCATGTCGATATTGCCACCCGACAGGATCAGGCCGACGCGCTTGCCGGCATAGCGATTCTTTTCTTTCAGCAGCGCCGCAAGCGGCGCGGCGCCGGCGCCCTCGGCCAGATTGTGGGTCGTGGTGTAGTAGATGCGGACGGCCTGCGCGATATCATCCTCGCTGACCGCAACGACGCGTGCGGCGCCGGCGGCGATGATCTCGAACGCCTCCGGTTGCGGGTCGCGGCACGCCATTCCGTCGGCGAATGTCCGCGCCGAGTTGGCCTTGATGGGGCGGCCCGCTTCGAACGACAATGCAAACGCCGGCGCGTTTTCGGCGACGACGCCGACAATCTCGGTTTTGAGCCCGAGAAGGTCCCGCAATGTGATCAGGCCGCAGATCCCCGAGCCCATGCCGATCGGCACATAGACCACGTCGAGGTCGGGGCAGGCTGTGAACAGCTCATGGGCGCAGGTCGCCACACCCTTCACGAGTTCGCGGTGAAAAGCCGGGACGAAATGATAGCCGCGCTCACACTGGATTTGCTCGGCGACAACGCGGCTTTCGTCAAAGTCCTTACCGGCCGTCAGCAACTGGCCGCCGAAGGCCTTCATGGCGGCGTTCTTTTCGCTCGAATTGCCGTTGGGGACCACGATGATCGACGGAATGCCGCTGCGCGCCGCCGCGATCGCGACGGACTGGCCATGATTGCCGGTTGTGGCCGTGACCAGCCCCTTTAGCGCGGCACCGGAACGGCGCAAGGCCTCGATATAGACCAGCATGCCGCGGGCCTTGAACGATCCGGTCGGGGTGTGGTTCTCGTGCTTGACGATGACCTCAGCGCCGGTTCTTTCGGCGAGCAACGGCCAGGCGTAAGCGGGGGTCGGCGGCACCAGGGTGCGAACCCTCGCCGTGGTGGCCTCGAGCTCGTCCAGCGTGAACAGCGGCATGTCTTGTCCCCTCGCCATCGATCCCGACCGATAGCGCGATCGGGTCGTCGGCGCTTTCAAGAATCTGACCCAAAATATTCCGGACGCACTGATTGCGGCCGGGATTTGCGATAGGATGGGGCATGCAAGGCATCATGCACGAAGCCGCAAACCAGCATGCATCACGGCCGCGCCGCTGCGCCGTGCCGGGCTCGTGGTGCGCCGAGTTGCTGCCGCGTCATCCGTATCAGGCGGCCTACACGGCTGATCTGCCGGTCATAGGCTTTGCCTTCGACGGCCAGGTCGGCGTCCACGCCTTTGGCAGCGACCGCAAGGCCGCCTTTCGCGCAAGAGCCAACGGGCTCGCCTATGTGCCGGCAGGTTGCGATGTCTACTCGCAGTCAAGGCACGGCGGCGAGTACCTGAAGATCACGGTTGAAAAGCAGCAGCACGAAGAACCGTGGCCGTGGCCGCGGCGTTTCAGCGATGTCATCGACCCGGTCGCGATTGACACTGCGCAACAGCTGCGCCGCCTTCTATTAGCGGGCGATCGGATCGATGAACTGCAATGCGAACGACTGGTCGATACGTTGAAGCAGCGGACGATTCATGTCCTGGGTGGCTATTCCATCGAGCCCGCTGCCCGATGCTGGATGACGCCGCGCCGGTTGAGACTCATCGAGGACCTGATCGAGGCAAGGCTGGATGCGAAGCTCACGGTTCAAGAGCTGGCCGGCGCGTTGCGGCTTTCCGCCGGCTTCTTCTGCCGCGCCTTCCACGCGGCCGTCGGCCAGGCGCCGCACGATTACATCATCGATCGCCGGGTTTCACGCGCGAGAACGCTGCTGCGGAATGCCGCGCTCGACCTGGGCGGGATCGCGCACGCATCGGGTTTTGCCTCCCACGCCCACATGACGGCTACCTTCCGCAAGCGGCTCGGCGTCACTCCCAGCGAGTTCCGAAGGCATTTGGATTAATGGGCCAATGTGCCGTCGATCATGATCGGCGAAAGCGGTCGCGCAACGGCCGCTACTGACGGTCGGAGCTAGCCGGCGCCATTACCCATCTGGTCAGCGCATCCGTGCGTGCTTGGTAGCTCTCCGGCCGGGCGGGGAGCTTCAACATCGGGAACCGCCACAAACCTGCCAACTGATCGACTAACTCCGCATACGCGACAATCATCCGATCGGCGCCTTCGACGCCGGAAAGGGCGCGCGCCTGCATCCATGGTGTGTGCTTGAATGATTCAATCAGGTAGCTCTCCCAGGCCGGCCCGCGCAGGCGATTGATCTCCCTGATGGCTTGCAGGGGATTGCTCTCCTGGAAGTAGACCAACCGGGGTTGCACCAAAGCCAGCCGATCCTGCAAATCCGACCAGAACTGCAGTATCGTCGCCTGAGGCGCGTCCAGCTGAAAAAGCACCCGAACCGTGCTCTGTATGGGATGGCTCTCAAAGACGTACAGCACATCACATCCGGCGCTCTCCAGGAAAGATTCCAGCCTGTCAAGCGCTGCGGCGGCAAACGAATCCGTCGAGTGTATCTCGTGAATGTCCGCGAACGCTGCTCCCATCCGGTCGGGCGCACCCACCAGCAGGGGATGATCTTGAGCGGTCTCGGCGAATACCCGGCTATTGGAAAGAAAGTCGCCGACGGCCTTCGCCGCCGTGCTCTTGCCGGAACCCGGAAGGCCATCGATGAACAGGATATTCGGGTGCGGGATCGACGTCGGCATCGAGGTGGTCGAGATCATGCCATTCCCCCAACATCCCCCGGCACGGGGGCAGCCCGCCATGGAACCTCTCCTATCGCCCGATTGCGGCGGAACCGCAAGCCGAGGCGTTTGGACGCGCGGACCTTGCGGTTTGGTCGGTCGGGGCCAGACCAGAAGCCTGGTCGCTCGCCCGACAGGTCGGTTCTTCTATCCCGGGCGGCCTGTTAGCTCGTTCTAGGCTAACTGCGTCGGCTTTGCTGGATGCGCCGTCTTCGGATGGTGGTCGTGCAGGTACGAGGCCAAATGGTTTCGAATGACAACTTCGCCTGCCACAGCCGTTTCGAAGAGTCTCTCCTGCACGTCGCGAGGGAAGTCGGACCACAATGCGAGCGCGGCCTTGCCCAACAAGCGTTCGAATTCGTGAGTCGAGTTATTCATCATCACCAGACCTCGCCGTTCAAAAAGGGTCCCGTCCAGGCGCGGGCGAGCAATGTAATCACTGCGGAAACGGGCAAACACCGGCACCTGCCGTTAACCACCGCGATCCCGGTGGACGAACTCTCGATGAACTTCGCGTCCCAGCGCATTGACCACAGATATCTCAAGGTCCTGATCGTCGCGGAGGCTCTCGCTGCGGAAGTGCCGGACAATTTCCCTGCAGTGCTCAATGGCTTCGGCCTTTGTATCGAACTCCGTCCCGACTATATCCCTGTGCGGGACGCCATCTTTCATATCGAAGAAAAACTTCTGCATCGCTGTTACCTCTGGAGACACCAATCCGCCGTGTCAGTATTCGTTCCGATGTCCTCGCCGAGCACAATAACGAACCGCCGCTCGTCACCCGCTTGCTCTCGAAAGAAATAGCCCCAGCGCCGAACGACCCCCTTATTTGGCGAATTGTGTCTTATTGACCAGACGAGGCGCCGCTCACATCGCTAGATTGGGTTTGCGCCCGGCATCGAAACTGACCCCAAACTTACTCAACCCTGTTTCGGCACCCAGCCCCTTTCGTGCAGGGCTTTAGTTTGAGTGAGCCTCATGCCTCCCCTCGACGCCGTACAACAGCGGTCGAAATCCCTGGATCGCACTCTTTCGCTCATCGCGGCACTTCTTGTCGTCGCAATCATCCTGGTTGCGCGATATTGATCTCAATCGCGGCGATCGCAGAAAGGCGGCGTTAGCCGCAGCCGTTAAATCTGCGAATGTGAGCAATATTGACCGCCGACTCCGGAACTGGAGTGGCAAAATTTGCCAGTCATCCGCATCACGCGGTGCCCGACCAAGGTGGCTACCATGCCGTCAGTCGCTCGCGAATGGCCGCCAGACCCAACGCTCTACAGCAAAGCGGAACTTGTTGAGCATAGACGCAACATTCTGCGCTATGCCCGCTCGTTTCCGCCGGGCCCCGAACGAAATAAGCATCGGCACATTGCGTCGTTGTTTCGCGCGCTCTGCCGGAACGAGACGTGGCTCGACGGGCATACGCCTGAGGGCGCTGGCGGTTACCCCAGGAGGCAACCATGAACCCAAGAGGTGCAGTTTTTCAGCCCGAACTGATCGAATTGATGAAGTCCGTGCTCGACGATGTCACGGCAATGCTTCCCGAAGCGAAGCGCACGTCGTCGATGAAAGCCGAGATCGCTTCCCAGATTCTTGCGTATGCCGCAAAGGGCGAGCGAGACCCCATCGCGCTCAAAATGGCCGGTCTGCAGGCCGTCGTGGAAGGTACACACTACTCGCACGATATTTCGCCGGAGCGTCGGGCCGTCTGAGCGCGCCCGATCTCGCGGAGCCTCTATCGGTTGGCGTGCGACACCCACGCGCCCCGGTCCTGGGAAAGTGAGCCGCCGCCGACATTCGCCCATATGCCGCTGCCAAAGAGCAACAAAGCGAGACTGAGTCCGAGTATTTGCGACATTTGCAAACTCCGTGTTGGACCCACAATCCCCACGGACCCAAAATGTTCCCCCTTGACGTGAAGCAGCCGCCAACTGAGACAGCCTTGCTGGCCAATTCATGGAACCGGAGAGCGGCCTCACGATCGGTCCGCGCTTCACCGCGCCCGGGTCAGCGCCAGCCAGACGCCGCCGCCGAGCATGACGCCGCCGGACAGCCGCGACAGCGCCTTCGTCCGCCGCGCCGAGAAGAAGTGGCGCGCGCGGCCTGCCAGCAATGCGTAGACGGCGTCCGTCATGCCGGCGATCACCATGAAGGTGACGCCGAGCAGCGTCACCTGCGAAACGTGATCCCGGCTCATGTCCATGAACTGCGGAATGAAGGCGCCGAAGAATATCATCACCTTCGGGTTGGAAAGCAGCACCACAAACCCTTGCAGGAAAAATCCGCCGCGCGGCGGCCGCGGCGGTTCGTCGGCCTTGACGGCTTCGGCCGGAAAACGGATCAGCCTGATGCCGAGCCAGACCAGATAGGCGGCACCGGCAAAGCGCACCCAGTCGAACCAGTAGCCCATGGTCGCCATCAGCGAGGTCAGCCCGACCGCGACGATGCCGATCACGATGGCGAGCCCCGCCTGGACGCCCAGGATGTTGGTCAGCGCCGCGCGCGTGCCATAGCGCAGGCCATTGGCGATCATCAGCGTCACGACCGGGCCCGGCAGCAGCGCGAGGCCGATGCAGGCGGCGACGAAGGCGAGGTAGAGGTGGACGGACATGGCGGGACTCGCGTGAGGTTGAAATGAATTTCGATTATGCACTAAATGCCGCGAGGAAGAACCCGCGCTCCTCCCTCCCCCCGACCCGCCCCGCCCCGCCCCGCCCCGCCCCAAGAGCCGCCGAGGGGGCTGTGCTCGGCGGCTCCGTGCGGCGACCGTTAATGGGACGGGAGGTTTTTCGCCGGCGCTAACGGTGAATTCTTGAAGGTCGTTTCAGATACCGGCTCACGTTCCGTCGGCATCCTCCCCTTGCTGGCGACCCGTCCCGCGGCGTGCGCAAGTATTCGGCGCTTGTGCGATTCATGTTACGAACAGTTGCGACCCGGAAATTAAAACTATACTGTATCGTTTACATAACCCAATTTCTGCTGCCTGACAAGGGGCTTTGGATGGCGAAGGAAGCAACCATGATAGCGACGCGCCCTGCCCGGCGGGGCGGCGGCGGCCGACCGACCCGCGAGGAGGCCGTGCGGCGTGACGCGCGCCTGCTCGAGGTCGCAACCAGGCTGTTCATGGAGCGGGGTTTCGACTGCACGTCGATCGACGCGGTCGCGGAGACGGCCGGCGTCAGCAAGCCGACCGTCTATGCGCGTTACCATGACAAGCGCGATCTGTTCACGGCCGTGCTGCGGGCCACGATTCAACGCTGGCTCGCTCCCCTGTCGGCGGCGGCCGAGGCCGCCAAGGTCAACCCAAGGAGCGTCGAGACGACGCTGCACGATCTCAGCCGGCACCTGCTGGCCCATTCTTCGACACCGGAGGTGGTGATGCTGCGCCGAACGCTTGCGGCGCAGGCCATCCAGTTTCCGGAACTGGCAAAGCTCGCGCATGAAGAGGGTTGGCAGCGCGGGGTTCGGGCCGTCGCAATCCTGCTGCAGCAATTTGCCGACCGCGGCCAGATCAAGACCGAGGACCCTGCCATGGCGGCCGACCTGTTCCTCAGTCTTGTGCTGGGGAATTCCGACAAACTCCATGGCATCACAACCCCTGCAAAGATTCAGGAACAGCGCAGACAGGCTGCCGTCAAACTGTTCTTGAACGGCGTGAGGCCTCGCTGAAAACCTGCATCTACCCTTGCGTGAATTTCACGGTTGAGACAGGCCGCTTTCCAGGGTGACCTTTGATGGAGAGCCGCAGGCCGTGGAAATCGTCAAGCCAGACGGCTTCTACCGTCCCCGCCGTCCCGTCGGTGAGGGTCACGGCCTTGCCGACGAACTGCGCTTCCGCCTCCCCGACCGTGTGAAGAATCGTCAGCGCCAGCCGCCGCCCCAAGTTCGTGATGTCGGCCTCGCCTCTCATCGCGACGTTGCGGATCTTCGATAACGAAATCCGCTCAGCAACGCGAGCGAGCGTTTCGTTTCCGGCGGAAGGTTCGTTTTGGAACTCATGCCGCTCCATGGCTGCACCTTGTTCCACAACGTGGCGTCCATCTTTCGGCATCGAAAATCCTCCTTGCCAGCCGTCTGAATCGATAGTATATAAACGATACAGTTTGGTTTAATTAACAGCTAACGGTAGGAACGCTGTTTGTAAAGTTCTTCTCAAGCGGGGCTGCGCGCCCGTCGCGGAACCCAGTCCCGTGCCGAACTCGCGCCCCTTACCCGGAAGGTTGAAGACAAGTGGAAGTCGATTCGCCCACGCTCGGATTCCTGCTGCACGAGGTCGCCCGGTTGCTCAGAAAGAGATTTGAGCAGAATGCGCACGGTTCCGGGCTGACCCGGTCGCAATGGCAGGTGCTGACGTATCTGGCCCAAAACGAAGGGATCAACCAAAGCGGATTGGCGGAGCTCCTTGACGTGGAGCCGATCACGCTTAGCCGCATCGTGGACAGACTTCAGTCGCTCGGATTGATCGAACGGCATCCGCACCCGTCCGACCGGCGGGTCTGGATTCTTCGTCTCACCTGGGCCGCGCGTCCGAAGCTGACGGAGGGCAGAAAGTTCAGCGACAGGACGAGCAGCGAGGCCCTTGCAGGGATTTCCGATAGCGAGGGGCTGCACCTGCTGAAGACACTACAAGCGTTGAAATCAAATCTCACGGACGCGTGCGACTCGTCGGTGGCAGGACAAAAGCGAGCAACTCATGGCTGATCCACGCGAAATCAATCCGAAACTCGGGAGTGCCGACGTGGGGCAAGGCGGCCCTTCCGGTCCGAGCGAGAAGATCTATCGTTTGGCGCGCCGCCTACCGGATGCGAGGGAAGGCTCCGCCACGGATCAGGTTGACAGGCCGGAATTCAAGGCTCGGCCGGACGACCGCAAGCCCGAGCCAAAGCCGCCGCACGAACCGCCTCTTGTTGCCGCGGCGACTGATTCCGTAACATCGAAAAAATCGCTGCGGCGACCCCTGATGTTCGCGCTGTTGCCTGTGGTGCTCCTGGTCGGCGGATATTTTTATGTGACCGGCGGTGCCGTGATGTCCACGGACAATGCCTATGTGCAGGCCGACATGGTCGGATTATCGACCGATGTCTCCGGAATCGTCACACAAGTCCTGGTCCACGATAATCAAAAGGTCGCCAAAGGCGAAATCCTGTTCAAGCTGGACCCTCTGCAGTTTCAACTGGCGCTGGATCGCGCGGAGGCTCAGATCGGAAGTACGCGGAACGATCTCGTCGCGCTGCAGGCCAGCTATCGCAACATGCAGGCCCAGGTCGAACAGGCGCAGAAGGATGTCGACTTCAACATGGTCAACTTCCAGCGCCAGGAGCAATTGATCGCCAACAACTTCACGCCAAAGGCCACCTTCGATGCCGCCCGCAACACCCTGCAAGGGTCGCAGCAGAAGCTTGCCTCGTTGAATGCGCAGCTTGCCGGCATTGCCGCAAACCTCAACGGCGACCCCGACGCGCCGATCGAAGCCCATCCCAGGTACAAGGATGCGGTAGCCGCGCGCGACGAGGCCGCGCGCCAGCTTGCGCACACCATCGTACGAGCGCCGTTCGCCGGCATCGTGACCAACGTGCCGTCGCTGCAGCCCGGCCAGTACCTTGCCGCCGCCGCATCGGCATTCAACATCGTTTCGACCGATCATGTCTGGGTTCAGGCCAGCCCGAAGGAAACCGAACTGACCTACGTCAAGCCCGGGCAAAAAGTCACGGTCGACGTCGATACCTATCCGGACGAGCGATGGGCCGGAACGGTCGACAGCATAAGCCCGGCATCTGCCTCGAGTTTCTCCTTGCTTCCGGCCGAGAATACCAGCGGCAACTGGGTCAAGGTCGTCCAACGCATTCCAATGCGCATCCGTGTCAACAATGCGCCCGGCAAACCGCCGCTGCGCGTCGGCATGAGCGTGGAGGTGAATGTCGACACCGGACATGCCCGCGGATTTCCCGGTTTCCTAACCGGTCTCTTCGGATCGGGGGCTGAACATGGCTGATGCGTCTGCGAATACGCAGCCGATCAACCGGCCCGCGGTTACCCTGTGTGTCATTCTCGCCGTCATCATGCAGGCGCTGGATACGACGATCGCCAACGTCGCGCTTCCCTATATGCAGGGCAGCGTGTCGGCGAGCGCAGATCAGATCAATTGGGTGCTGACCTCCTATATCGTGGCCGCGGCCATCATGACCCCACCATCGGGGTTTCTCGCCAACCGGTTCGGCCGCAAACGAGTCCTGATGGTGGCCGTCGTCGGCTTCGTGCTTGCATCCGTGCTGTGCGGCGTTGCGCAATCGCTGGTCGAGATCGTGGCTTTCAGATTGCTGCAGGGATTTTTCGGCGCCGCCCTCGTTCCACTTGGCCAGTCTGTTCTGCTCGACATCTATACGGTGGAGGAACGCGGGTCCGCGATGGCCGTATTCGGCGTATCGGTGATGGTGGGGCCCGTACTGGGGCCGGTGATCGGCGGCTGGCTGACCGACCACTACAGCTGGCGATGGGTGTTCTATATCAACGTGCCTTTGGGCGTGCTCGCATTCGCCGGCATATCGTTCTTTCTGAGGGAGACCAGGACCAGCGCCGCAGCGAAGCTTGATTGGCTCGGATTCGGCAGCCTGAGCCTCGCTATCGCCGCCATGCAGGTGTTTCTGGACCGGGGCGCGCAACTCGACTGGTTCTCTTCCGTCGAAATTCTGATCGAGGCGGTGGTCTGCGGATCGGCGCTTTACGTCTTCCTCGTCCATACCTTCACGGCGAAGAACTCCTTCGTGAATCCCAGGCTGTTTCTCGATCGCAATTTCTCCGTCGGGGTGCTGTTCATCTTCATTGTCGGGATAACTTATCTGGCGTCGCTGGCGCTGTTGACGCCCTATTTGCAGACGCTGATGGGCTATCCCGTGGTGACCGCGGGGATCGTGATGGGCCCGCGCGGCCTCGGCACCATGGCTTGCATGTTCCTGGTCGGCCGCCTGATCGGACGGATCGATATCAGGCTGCTGCTCATGACCGGACTGCTGCTGACCGCCTGGGCCATGTACGACATGACCGGATGGAATCAGAACGTCTCGCAGTGGACCATCGCGGTAACCGGATTCATCCAGGGCGCCGGACTTGGATTCCTGTTCGTCCCGCTCACGACGGTGACGTTCGCCACGCTCGCACCTGAACAGCGCACCGATGCTACCGGTCTCTACAACCTGTCGCGGAACGTCGGCTCCAGCGTGGGAATATCGGTGGTCTCCTATCTGCTGACCAGAAACAATCAGGTCAATCACGCCACCATCGCCAGCCATGTCACGGCATTCAATCACGCGTTCGACAACGGCGCCGTGCGGCAGGCTTTGAGTCCCTGGACCGCGGGCGGACGCGCGGCACTTGATCAGGTCATCCAAACGCAGGCTTCAGTCATCAGCTACATCGACGATTTCAAACTGATGATGATCCTTTCGCTTGCCGCCATTCCCCTCGTCCTGCTGCTGCGCAGCGCGCCTGCGTCCGGCGAAAGCGACCATGCGATGGTGATGGAATAAGCGGCGTTTCTCGTACGCTCCTTCTGCTCGTAGGGCTCGCGAATGTCGCTTTGATTTTTTTGCTGTACCGGGTGTCAGTCGCGGGTAGTCACGGCGTGCCTGCGGCTGGGGGGAAAGCTGCATGATTTGTCGGCGACCAGCGCTCGGGTCGAGGCCGAGCAGGATCGGAATGGGGCCCGTTAGAGGCCTGGAGACTTTTGGACGCTATGTGAAAGGAGAGGAAGTGGGAAGGTTGTTGCTTGCTCAATCGGATCGTCTAGCGGAACTTGAGGCTGAGGTTACGCGGCTGCGCGAGCGGGTCGCCGAGTTGTCTTTGCAAAAACAGTTGCTTGGGGATTTGCTTAATTGTTCCTGAGGCTGTGCCGAATTGACACCACTCTTCGCACTTCGACAGAGGCCTCCGAAGAACCTGTCGATCCAAAAAAGCCGTGACGGTTACTAAACCCTCGGTTGACGGCGAGGGACGGGTGCGTAACACTCCGTGGATGTCTGTCTCGCCGACATCCTCGTATTCCCTGCCCAGTGCGGGCAAACAAGCGTCAGCCTTGTTGTCCCGGCCACCAGCGGACCAGCGCCCATGCCCAGCAGACCCCGAATAGCCGTCATCCTGGATGAGAACACGAGTGGCGACGCAACTCGCTATGAGATTTCGAAAAACTACTTCCGGGCGATATGCGATGCCGGAGGGTTGCCGTTTGGCATTCCCTACATTGTCGAGATGGTGGACATCGTCATACGAGAGTTCGATGGCGTGCTTTCGGTAGGCGGCCGCTTCGCCTGCCCCGACGAATGGTACCTCCCCGGTCAAGTTTCGAAGGCGCCTCCCTCAGAACGCTTTGCTGTGGAGCGAGCTATCGTCCAAGCCTATGTGGCTCAGGGTAAGCCGGTACTCGGCATCTGTGCGGGAATGCAGATGCTCGCCTGTCTCAACGGATGTCTACTCGCGCCGGATGTGCAAGCTTTTGTGCCAAATGCCCTTGAGCACGATAAACGAGGCCAGCTTCATAAAATAAGAATAGTGGAGGGATCGAGACTCGCCGGAATGATTGGTGCGCAAGACCTCCAGGTGAATACGTTCCATCGAGAAGCCGTCGCTCAGTTAGGCAAGGGTGTCATTGCAAGCGCACATTCCGAGGATGGCGTCGTCGAGGCAATCGAGGTTTCGTCGCACCCGTTTGCTGTCGGACTTCAATGGCACCAGGAGCTCTTTGCGACCGTCGAGCACGCTGGAAACGAAGTTTTTAGAGCTTTCGTCAGCGCCTGCTCCGGTGAATGAGCGAACCCTCTGACTAACCGGGCGGCCATCATCGCGCCCTTCCGCGCGTTGGCGCTAGGAACCCACGTTACTTACGATCCGGGTCGGATAGTCGGGAAACACGCCGGGCATCTGGCTTCCGGCCTTGCTTGCGGCGAGCGCGGCTTAAGCTGCGGAGTAAGCGTCACGAATACCGAGAAGGCCGCGCAAGCGGCTTTCTTTTTTGCTTACGGATGCAGCGCGCAAGATCACTCAGGAGATTTGCTTTTTGGCCGTCCCACGAGCAGACTCAGAGTACGGAAATCTCCCGATTCAGCTCAAAAATATCGAAAAACGCCTACACAGTTCCTACACAGGCGTTTTGATGCCGATTTACATTAAACAAATCAGCACCTTAAAAAGGCCTAAGCTCCCTCACGGGGGAGAAGGAAGGCCGCGCTCACTGCCCACCATTCATCGCGGCCGTCATCCAACGCGCCATCTCGCCGGTCGTCAGAAAATCCAGCGCCGCGCGCTCGACGCCGGCGGCATTGCCCTTGCCCTGCGCGACCGCCACCATGAGGTCGCAGCGGTGCGACACCGCGATGCCGACGGCGGTGTGGCGGGAGCCATCGGCCATGGTGAGATCATAGGCGCGGATGCGGCCGAGCATATCGGCGACGCGGATCACCTTGCCGGCCTCGAGCGGAACAAACCGCTCGCTCATCAGGTCGAGATCGGCGACGCGGTCGACCTCGTCGTCATCGGCGACGCCGGAATCACAATTGCAGAAGCCGATCTTCGGCCGCACATAGACCTCGATTTCGTCGCCGCAGGCCTCCGTGGCGCAGCGAAAGGCGCGGCCCGCCGGCCAGCCGTCGCGCGGGAACGGCCAGGCGATCTCGCGCCAGCCGTCGATGGCCGAGCGCGCGGGCACGCTGCCGGCGATCCCCGCCAGCAGGCACATCGCAATAGCAAACGCGATCGGCGCTGTTCGCATCTCGCCTCGCTCCACCTCAAGGCAGCCCGGCCACCTTGCGCGCGTCGCCGGTCAATTCCAGGACATGCAACCCGGTATTGGCACGATCGACGATGTAGATATAGCCGCGGTCGTCGGTCTCGACATTGTTGGTCTGGATCGCCACCTTGCAGCGGTCCTTGCCGTCGATGGTGACGCAGCGCTTGTCGGTCGAAGCCGTGATCGAGGGGATGAAATAGCCGACCTCGGTCGGATGATAGGGATCGCGGATGTCGAGCGCGCGGACGCCGGCATTGAAGAAGGCGATGAAGGCCATCTTCTTGTAAAACACCGGCGCCATGCTCTCGTTGGAGGAATGCGAGCCGAACCGCCCGCCCCGTTCGCAGAACGAGCCGCTCGCTTCCGGCACCGTATAGCTCGAGATCATCATCGGGCGGTTTTCCACGGTGACGTCGGCGAACCACACCATCTGCCGCGGCTCGTTGCATTCGTTGAGGATCGCCTCGTCGACGATCATGACGATGTCGCGGCTCTTGCCGTCCTTGTCCTTGGCAAATTCGGCGATCGGCATGCCCTTCATCGGGAACGTGGTGTGGGCGCCGTTGAAGGCCGACATCGCGAGCCGCGAGATTTCCGGATAACGCAGATTATCCGGCGTCGGCTCCTTCGGCCCATTGATCAGCTTGTCGCGGTCGACGATCTGCAGAAAACCGCCCTTGTCGGTGCCGTAGCCGAAATAGACGCGGTTGCCTTGCGGTCCGAGCGAGATCGGCCCGTGTACCTCGGTCGGCACCGCGCCGGTCGCGCCCGGCTCCTGGCCGGGAAGGCCGAAGTCGCGGATTTTCACCGGGTGCGCGGGGTCGCTGAGGTCGTAGACCTGCGTCATGCGGCGGGTGCGCCAGCTCGGCTCGCCCGACACCAGGAAGGCGATGCCGGTGTCGCATTCCCACCAGCTCTTGTGCGTGTCCTTCAACCCACCGAGCCTCGTAATCAGCACCGGATTGGCGGGGTCGGCGACGTTCCAGATCTCGTGCGCCTCGCCGCCAAAAGTGCGCAGCATGTAGACCGCGTTGGGATCGCCCTTGGGCAGCGACTTGCCGTCGCAGACCCGCACCATCTGCGCGCCGCCGGATTCATAGGTTCCCGACTGCCCGGGGATATGGCGCAGATATTTCGGATGCGCGGGATCGGTGACGTCGACGATCGAGGTGCCGTTCGGCTCGGCCTTGCCGGTCATCGGATTGACCGGGTCGGGAACAGCGTCGGTGCCGCCATGGTGACCGATATAGGCGATCCAGCGGTCGCCCTGGTGATGGATGGTCGGCTGATAGGCGCTGCGGGCCTGCAGGTCGTTGTATCCAACCAATTTCATGTTGGAGGCTTCGGGCGGAGCCCCGATCACCTGTGACTGCGCGTAAGCGCCGCTGCAGGAAATGAAAGTGACGCTGAGAATTGTGGCGAGTTTGACGCTCATGCTTTTTTCCACCCGGGCTGTTGCAACCAATCTTCGCTGGCTGATTTTGGTGGCGGCATCATAGCCAAGCCCGGCGGGATTGCACTACGTCCCGGCACGGCGAATGCGGGAGGGTGCGATGCAGCGTGCTGTGGCGCCGGGAATGAGCGAATATCCCGCTCCTTTCCGGGGAGGCACCGATGTCGCATCCACCTCACCTCGCCAGCCGCCGCCTGTTGCTGCAATTTTTGGCGGCGAGCCCGCTGTTCGCGCACAGGGCCCTGGCTGAAGGCGTGCGTCCATCGGATCCGGTGGAATGGGCGCCGCGGGAGCTCGACAAACCGATTACCGATCCCAGGCAGGCCCTGGATGTTTTCGACTTCGAGCCGGTCATGAAGCAGAATGTTCCGCCGGCGCATTTCGGCTACATGGCCACCGGAGTCGACGACGAAACCACTCTGCGCGCCAACCGCGAGGGTTTCCGAAAATTCGCGCTGCGGCCGCGGCGGCTGGTCGATGTCAGCAGCGTTGACACCAGCGCCGAAATTTTTGGCGTCAAATACGACAGCCCGATCGTGATCGCGCCGACCGGCAGCAATCGCGCCTTTCACCCCGATGGCGAGATCGCGGTCGCCAGGGCGGCGAAGGCCGGCAATCATCTGCAAATCCTGTCCACGGTGGCCACGACCTCGATCGAGGACGCCATGGCCGCGCGCGGCGCGCCTGTGTGGTTTCAGCTCTACACGACGCAACGCTGGGAGGTCGCCGAAGCCCTGGTGAAGCGGGCGCAAGCCGCGGGCGCGCCCGCTATCGCGGTGACGCTCGATGTGAGAACGCCGGCGAAATGGGGCACGTTCGTCAGATTGCGGCGAACCGATACGCGCGACTGCGGAACCTGCCACGGCGTCAACGACTATCTGTCGCGCAAGCCGAATTTTTCCGGCATCGATCTGGGCGGCGTCAGTTCGACCGTCGTCACCAACCTGAATTGGGACGCAGTCAAACGCCTGCGCGATATCGTCAAGGTAAAACTCGTGCTCAAGGGCATTCTCGCCTGCGAGGACGCCAAGCTCGCCGCGGACAGCGGCGTCGACGCGATCGTGGTCTCCAACCATGGCGGGCGCGTGGAAGACGGTGTCGGCGCGACCATCGAGGTACTGCCGGAAATCGTCGAGGCCACAGGTGGCCGCATCCCGGTCCTGGTCGACAGCGGCTTTCGCCGCGGCAGCGACATCGTCAAGGCGCTGGCGATCGGTGCCAAGGCGGTCTGCATCGGACGGCCCTATCTGTGGGGGCTCGGCGCGTTCGGTGAGGCGGGCGTCGAGCGCGTGCTGACCATCCTGCGCGCCGAGACCCGCATTGCCATGCAGCAGCTCGGCGCGCCGTCGCTGAAGGATCTCGTTCCGGCGATGGTGCGGCGGGTTTAGCGCCGAGCCGCCAAGCCACCGCGGTCAGAGCGGCTCAGTAAGCCCAGCAGCGGTGCCGCCCCGGGTGCCAACGAAGTCCCGGCCCGCAGACTACTCCGGCCGGGGGAGCAACTACGACCACAGCTCCGGGCTCAACCACGACGGCGCCTCCGTTGAGGTAGCAACGACCATCCGGACCACGATGGGCGCCACGGCCGCAACCTTCCGCGGCCTGGGCACTGAAGCTCGTGAAGCACAACATCGCGGCGAAAGCCGATAGCGTGAGGATCTTTCTGGTCATTTCCTTGGTCATCCTTCCGTTTGAGTCAAAGCATGATTGTGTTCGACGTTATACGCTCCATCAGTGTGCTCATTTCCCGATGAACTCCATATGAACGATCGCTAGCCGAAAAATGCGCTCTTGACATGCAACCAATTGGTTGCCTATTATGACCACCATGGATGAGGTGTTCAAGGCGCTGGCCGATGCTTCCCGACGGTCGCTGCTGGACCGGCTCCACGCCAAAAACGGACAAACCCTCAACGAACTCTGCGACGGCCTCGCCATGACGCGGCAGGCGGTCACAAAACACCTTGCGATCCTGGAAGCGGCCAACCTCGTCACCACGATCAGGCATGGCCGCGAGAAGCTGCACTATCTCAATCCGGTGCCTATCCACCAGATCGGCGAGCGGTGGATCAGGAAATTCGAGCGCGGCAAGCTGACCGCGCTCAGCGAATTGAAACGACAACTGGAGAAGCGCGATGAGTAAGCCGGAGTTCGTCTATGTCACCTATATCGAGACCACGCCGGAACAATTGTGGCAGGCGCTGACATCAAGCGAATTCTCGCGACGCTACTGGTTTAACACCGAGCTGCAATCCGACTTCAAGGTCGGCTCGCCATTCGCACTGGTCATGAACGGCACCACCACCGATGTCGGCGAAATCCTGGAGGCCGATCCGCCGCGGCGGCTGTCCTACACCTTTCACCATGTGCTCGATGATGAGATGCGCAAGGAGCCGCCGACCAAGGTGGTGTTCACGCTCGAACCATACGGCCCTGTGGTGAAGCTGACGCTCACCCATGAGAATTTCGCCGCCGGCGGCAAGCTGCTCGACGGTATTTCCAGGGGATGGCCGGCAATCCTGGCCAGCCTGAAAAGCCTGCTGGAAAAAGGCACTGCGCTGGCGATCCCCGATCGCCGCGCTCGGCATCGAGGGAATGCAATGAACATCAATCACTTCAAGCCGGCCATCGTCTACACCATCTCATCGCATCTACGCCGAAGCAGGTGTGGCAGGCGCTGACCTCGCCCGAGTTTTCGCGAAAATATTTTTTCGGCAATACGGTCGAGGTCGAGTTGAAAGTCGGCGGCGCCTACATCGTCCGTCAGCCAGACGGTAAGCTGCATATCAGTGGCGAGGTGATCGAGTGCGATCCGCCGCGCAAGCTCGCGTTCACCTTCAACGTCAACTGGCCGGCGCTGATCGACAAGCTCGGCGCAACGCTCGTGAGCTACGAGATCGAGCCCGCCGGCGATGCCGTCCGGCTCACCATGACCGAATCGCACGACCGGCCGCTCAGCGACGACATTCTCTCCGGCGGCCGTTCGGGCTGGCCCGCGATCCTGTCGAGCCTGAAGAGTCTTTTGGAAACCGGTGAAGCGCTGACAATCAAGATGGCGCCGCCACAGAAGATGCTGGCAGCGCTGCAGGCGATCGGAATCGGGACGCCATGAGCGTGAGACAAGTGGAAAGGCGCACGCTGCGAGCGCTCCCTCGCCCCGCTCTTCGCGGGGAGAGGGTTGGGGTGAGGGGCTCTCTCAGCGAGCACGACTCGCTGAGAGAGCCTCTCACCCGCCCGGCTTCGCTGCGCTTCGCCGGACGGCCTCTCCCCGCAAACGCGGGGAGAGGCAAAGAATCACCGGGTCGCCCGCTCCATCGCAAGCTCCGCCTCGAGGCTTGCGAGATCGCGATAGATCGAGGCGACCGCGAGCACGCGTCCGCCGCTTTTGTATTGCAGCAGGCAATCCCTGGCGGCGATATCGCCGTCGATGGCGATCTCGTCCCACTTCTCGGCGTGGCCGACATAATTGATCGGCACGTCGTAGTGCTGGCTCCAGAAGAACGGCACCGCATCGAAGGTTTCGCGCTGGCCGAGCATGTTGCGCGCGACGGTCTGGCCCTGGCGTTCCGCCACCACCCAGTGCTCGACGCGGAGGTTCTCGCGGGAATAGGAACCGGGCCAGCGCGCGATATCGCCGGCCGCGTAGATGCCCGGAACGCTGGTCTCAAGATGGGCATTGACGCTGACGCCGCGGTCGATCGCGAGCCCCGCGTTTTCGGCCAATGCGAGCCGCGGCCGCACGCCGACGCCGATCACCACGAAATCTGCCTCGATCACCACACCGCTCCTGAGCGTGGCGCGCTTACCCTCCATTCCGGTCACGGTATCGCCGAGATGAAAGACGACGCCGTGCTCCTCGTGCAGCGCGCGGACGAAATCGCCCATCGCGCGACCGAGCACGCGTTCCATCGGCCGTTGCTCAAGGCCAACGACGTGGACCTCGATATTCCTCGCGCGCAAGGCGGCTGCGGCCTCAAGCCCGATAAAACTTGCGCCGATCACGATCGCGCGGCGCGCGCCGCTGGCGGCTGCGATGATCGCTCGGCAATCGGCCAGCGAGCGCAAAACATGGAGGCGCGCCTGGTCCGCGCCCGGGATCGGCAGCCGCACCGGCTCCGCGCCGGTTGCAAGCAACAGCCGGTCATAGGCAACCACTTCGCCGCCGGCGAGGATCACGTTGCGAGCCTTGACGTCGATCGAGGCGACTTCAGTTTTGAGCCGCAGGTCGATCTTGGCCTCGGCGTAAAAATCATCCGGCCTTAGCGGCAGCCAGTCCTCCGGCGCGCTGCCGGCGAGATAGTCCTTCGACAGGTTCGGCCGATCCACGGGGGCTGCCGCCTCGCTGCTCAGCATCACGATGTCGCCCTGAAAATCCTGCCGCCGCAGCATCTCGGCGGCGGCAAATCCCGCGGCACCCCCGCCGACGATTACGATCTTGCCGGGCGCATCAACCACACCTTTCACGCGCGGCTTCGGCTGCTCGAGCTTCTGCCGCACCACGATGCGGTCGCCTTCCCGCTCGACCTTCCAGACCGAAAGCGGTGTGAGCGCCGGCGCGCGGGCGGCCTCGCCGGTGCGCAGGTCGAAACAGGCGTGATGCCAGGGACAATGGATGTTCTCGCCATCGACCAGGCCGTCTGCGAGCGGACCGTGATAATGGCTGCAATGGGCGTCGATCGCGAAAATCTCCGATCCCGAACGCACCAGCACCACGTCGTCGTCGCCGACATGGCCGAGCAGCATCGCGCCGGAGAATTCCGAGAGCGCTATGCCCTTCGACAGATCGGGTCCGGAGGGCTTGTCCTGTTGATCGGCCATTGCTTGATCTCCAATAAATTCCTGATCTGCAATAAACGCGCGATCTCCAGCAAAGTTCTTGGACTACCCCGTCAGCGCCGCCTTCACCAGCCCGCTGGCTTTGCCGAAATCCATCTGCCCCGCGTATTTCGCCCGCAGCGCGCCGATCACCTTGCCCATATCCTTCATGCCGGCGGCGCCGGTCTCGGAGATCGCGGCCGATATCGCGGCCTGGATGTCATCTTCCGACATCTGCTTCGGCAGATAGGCTTGGATGATCGCGATCTCCTCACGCTCCCCGGCCGCGAGCTCGGCGCGGCCGCCCTTGTCGTAGAGCTCGACGGATTCCTGGCGCTGTTTTATCATTTTCTGGAACACGCCAAGGAGATCGGCATCGCTCAGCGGCGGCTTGCCCTCCCCGCGCGCGGCGATATCGGCGTTCTTGATGGTCGAATTGACCATGCGCAGCGTGGAGAGCTTGCGCTCGTCCTTGGCCCGCATCGCGTCCTTGACCGCATTGTTGATGTCGTCACGCAGCATCGTCCTGAAGTCCCCTCGCAAAGGTCACGGAAACCCCTGATCTAGGCGTTATCGGCTTCCGAAACAACTCGGTTGGCAAGGCGGCGGCTGACGTTTATCTACCCCGGTGACCATTCCGGGAGCCGCCGTGACCACGCCATATCCGCCACAGATCAGGCTGCTGACGCCGGAAGACGCGCCGCGCTATCGCGACATCCGCCTCGAAGGCTTGCAGCAGGATCCGGATGCGTTTTCCTCGACGTTCGAGCGCGAGAGCGCGATGCCGCTGTCCTGGTTCGAAGAGCGCATCGTCAACGGCAATGTCTTCGGCGCGTTTGCTGGCAGCGAGTTGCTTGGCGTCGCCGGCTACTGGCCGCAGCAAGGCGTCAAGGTCAGCCACAAGGCTACCCTGTGGGGCATGTATGTGCGCCAGACGGCGCGCAAATTGGGCCTCGGCCGGCGCCTGGTGGAGGCCGTCGTCAGCCATGCCACGGGCCGGGTCGAGCAGCTTCAACTCGGCGTCGCCGGCGACAACGAGGCCGCCTGCCGGCTCTACCGGAACACGGGATTTTCCGAATATGGCCGCGAAATGAAGGCCTTGAAGCAGGACGGGCGCTATTCCGACGAGATCCTGATGGTCAGGTTCCTCGCGCGCGACTGAGCCCCGCGGAAAGTGCATGTGAATCCGCGACTTGCGGCTTTGACTGCGCGCCCTTGCGCGACTATTTAGAGGCCTCATGACACACATCGAAAACGCCTCAGCCTGGCCGGAACACGTTCCGACCGCGCTCCTCGTGCTGGCCGACGGCACCGTGCTGGAAGGTTTCGGCCTCGGCGCCGAGGGACACGCGGTCGGCGAAGTCTGCTTCAACACCGCGATGACCGGCTATGAGGAGATCCTCACCGATCCCTCCTATGCCGGGCAGTTGATCACCTTCACCTTCCCCCATATCGGCAATGTCGGCACCAACGACGAGGATATCGAGACGGTGAACATGGCGGCGACGCCGGGCGCGCGCGGCGTGATCCTGCGCGCCGCCATCAGCGATCCCTCGAACTACCGCGCCACGCGGCATCTCGACCAATGGCTGAAGGCGCGCGGCATCATCGGCCTGTCCGGCATCGACACCCGCGCGCTGACCGCCTTGATCCGGCAGAAGGGCATGCCCAACGCCGTGATCGCTCACGCCAAGGACGGCCAGTTCGACCTGCACGGGTTGAAGGAAGAGGCGCGCGAGTGGCCGGGCCTCGAAGGCATGGACCTGGTGCCGATGGTCACCTCCGCCCAGCGCTTCGACTGGGATGAGACCCCATGGGCCTGGGAAAAAGGCTTTGGCCGGCAGACCGCGCCCGAGTTCAACGTCGTCGCCATCGACTACGGCATCAAGCGCAACATCCTGCGGCTGCTCGCCGGCGTCGGCTGCAAGGTCACGGTGGTGCCGGCGACCACCCCGGCCGAAGATATTCTCGCGATGAAGCCCGACGGCGTGTTCCTGTCGAACGGCCCCGGCGATCCCGCCGCGACTGGCAAATACGCGGTGCCGGTGATCCAGCAAGTGATCTCGTCCGGCACGCCGACATTTGGAATCTGCCTCGGCCACCAGATGCTGGGCCTGGCCGTCGGCGCCAAGACCAAAAAGATGCATCAAGGCCATCACGGCGCCAATCATCCGGTCAAGGACGAGACCACCGGCAAGGTCGAGATCACCTCGATGAACCACGGCTTTGCCGTGGATCAGGCGACGCTGCCGAAGGGCGCCACCCAAACCCATATCTCGCTGTTCGACGGCTCCAATTGCGGCATCCAGCTGGACGGCAAGCCGGTGTTCTCGGTGCAGTACCACCCGGAAGCTTCTCCGGGTCCGCGCGACTCGCATTATCTGTTCACGCGGTTCGCCGATTTGATGCGGGCGAACAAGAGCGCGTAAGACAGCAGCAACGTCCGGCGTCATCCCCGCGCAACGGCTTCGCCGTTGTCGCTGGAGGTGCGAGCCTCTTCGGCGAGCCTCGAAGGATGAGAAGCTTGCACCCCGTGTCGCATCCTTCGAGGCGCGTCCGGCGGCGCAATCGCGCCGCCGGACGCGCACCTCAGGATGACGGCGGAGTGCACAACTCGCATTGTCATCACTGCCTCCACCGTGATGCCCGGATCAAGTCCGGGCATGACGGCAACGCGAAAATCTCGAGGGAACACCCGACGCTGACATCGGTTGAATCCGCGTCTATCCTGTGAGCGGAGCATTGCCATGTCGGTCGTCAGCGCTGATATCGAACCCCTCGCCTTCGTCTTTAGAGACGACGGGCTCGTGCCCAACAATCCCCTGCCGTTCCTGGTCTACAAGGGCGTAGTCGACGCCGGCAACGGCCACCCCGAAAAAACCATCGAGGGCCTGTTCGGCGCCAATGGCTGGGGCGACATGTGGCGCAACGGGGTCTACGATTTCCTGCATTATCACGCCACCGTGCATGAGGCGCTCGGCATCGCCCGCGGTCATGCGCGGGTGCGCTTCGGCGGCGACCATGGCCGTGAATTCGAGATTGAAGCCGGCGACGTCGCCATCCTGCCGGCCGGTACCGGGCATCAATGCATCTCGGCGAGTGCGGATTTTTCCGTGGTCGGGGCCTATCCGCCCGGAGCAAAAATGCAGGTGACGCGGCCGACCCCGGAAAATCACGCAAGGGCGCTGAAGACGATCCCGCAGGTCAAGCTGCCGAAGGCGGATCCGGTGATGGGAGAGGATGGCCCGCTGGTCAGGCTATGGAGGCACAAACCGTAGGGTGGGCATTCTTCATGCCCACCGACCGACGCGGGGAATGCCGATGGTGGGCATGGAGAATGCCCACCCTACGCAATCTGACTTGAACCTCGTCTATTCCGCCGCGATTTTCTGCGAACCATCTTCCGTCGCATCCCCGGCATCCTCGCGTTTGCCGGTCTGCATCCAGCGCGTCAGCGCATTGGAGAGATTGTCGAGATAGAGATAGACCACCGGCGTCGTGAACAGCGTCAGCGCCTGGCTGACCAGGAGGCCGCCGACCATCGCATAGCCGAGCGGCTGGCGGATTTCCGATCCGGTGCCGGTGCCGAGCATCAAGGGCACGCCGCCGAGCATCGCCGCCATCGTCGTCATCATGATCGGGCGAAACCGCAGCAAGGCCGCCTTGCGGATCGATTGCTCCGGCGACAGATGCTCTTCGCGCTCGGCGGCGATCGCGAAATCGACCATCATGATGCCGTTCTTCTTGACGATGCCGATCAACAGGATGATGCCGATCAGCGCGATCAGGCTGAAGTCGAATCCGAACAGCATCAGGATCGCCAGCGCGCCGACGCCGGCCGAGGGCAGCGTCGAAAGAATGGTGAGCGGGTGGATGTAGCTCTCATAGAGCACGCCGAGGATCAAATAGACCACCACCAGCGCCGCCAGGATCAACAGCGGCACGGTGCCGAGCGATTGCTGGAACGCCTGCGCGGTGCCCTGGAAGCTCGAGGCGAGCGTGGCCGGCGTGCCGAGATCGTACACCGTCTTCTGCACCGCGTCGGTGGCCTGGCCCAGCGCTACGTTCTCGCCGAGATTGAAGCTGATGGTGATCGCCGGAAACTGCCCCTGATGCGCGATCGCGAGCGGGCGCACCGGTATCGTCGTCCATTTGCAGAACACCGACAGCGGCACCTGGTCGCCGGTCAGCGGCGACTTGATGTAGAGCTTGTCGAGGGTGTCGACCTTGCCCTGCAGCTCGGGGAGGATTTCCTCGACCACGTGATAGCTGTTGAGCTGGGTGAAATATTGCGTCACCTGGCGCTGGCCGAACGCGTCGTACAGCGTGTCGTCGATCAGCTGCGGGTAGATGCCGTAGCGCGAGGCGGTGTCGCGATCGATCGTCAGCGTCAGCGTGGTGCCCTGGGTCTGCTGGTCGGTGGCAACGTCGCGCAATTGCGGCAGCTTCTGCATCGCGGCCAGGATTTTCGGCGCCCACTCGTTCAGCTCGTCGAGATTGGCATCCTGCAGCGTGAATTCGAACTGGGTCCGCGTGGCGCGGCCGCCGAGGCGCACGTCCTGGGAAGCCTGCATATAGAGCCTGGCGCCCTGGACCTTATCCAGCTTCGGACGCAGCCGCGAGATGATCTGCTGCGCATTGGCGGTCCGCTGCTCGTGCGGCTTCAGCGTCACATACATGCGCCCCGAATTGAGCGCGGTGCCGCCGCCGCCGATGAACATCGCGATGCTGTCGACGTCGGGATCGGCCAGCACGATCTGGCTCAGTTCTTCCTGATGCCGCTTCATGTCGGCAAAGGAGATATCCTGCCCCGCCTCCGAGGTCCCGGTGAGAAACCCGTTGTCCTGCTGCGGAAAGAATCCCTTGGGAATGATGACGAACAGATAGACCGATAGCGCCAGCGTTGCGAAGAAGATGAAGAGCGTCGTCCGTTTCCAGAGCAGCGCGCGATCGAGGCCACGCTCATAGGCGTGCAGCATCGCCTCGAAGGCCCGCTCGCTCCACTGATAGAATTTTCCGTGTCTGGTCTCGCTGCGCGCGCGCAGGAAGCGCGAGGCCATCATCGGCGTCAGCGACAGCGACACCACCAGCGAGACGAAAATCGCCATCGCCAGCGTCACCGCGAATTCGCGGAACAGCCGCCCGATGATGCCGCCCATCAAGAGCAGCGGGATCAGAACGGCCACCAGCGAGACGCTGATCGAGACGATGGTGAAGCCGATTTCGCTGGCGCCCTTGAAGGCCGCAGCCAGCGGCCTTTCGCCTTCCTCGACATAGCGCGTGATGTTCTCCAGCATCACGATGGCGTCGTCGACCACGAAGCCGACGGCGATGGTGAGCGCCATCAGCGACAGATTGTCCAGCGTATAGCCGAACACCCACATCAGCGCGCAGGCGCCGAGCAGCGCCAGCGGCACCGTCACCGCCGGAATCACGGTGGCCCAGAAGCTGCGCAGGAAGATGAAGATCACCATGACCACCAGCCCGATGGTGATCAGCAGTGTGATCTGCACGTCCTCGACGGCGGCGCGGATGGTCAGCGTCTGGTCGCTGATGATCTTGATCCTGATTGCCGGCGGAATCTGCGCGATCAGCCGCGGCAACTGCGCCTTGATCCGGTCGACGGTCGCGATGACGTTGGCGCCGGGCTGCTTGAAGATCACGAGGAAGACGCCGCGCTTGCCGTCGGCCCAGGCCGCCTGCTTCATGTCCTCGGGGCCCGCGACGGCCCGGCCGATGTCGCGGATCCGCAGCGGGCCGCCGTTGCGATAGGCGATGACGACGTCGTTCCAGGCGTCGGGATCGAGCAGCTGGTCGTTAGCGTAGATCGTGTAGGCGCGCTTGTCGCCGTCGATGTTGCCCTTCGGGCTGTCGACGGTCGTGACCGCGATCTGGTTGCGGACGTCTTCCAGCGACAGGCCCTTGGCCACCAGTTTCGCCGGGTCGACCTGAACCCGGATCGCGGGCTTCTGCTGGCCGCCGATGAAGACCTGGGCCACGCCGGAAATCTGGCTGATCTGCTGGCCGAGCTGGGCGTCGACCGCGTCGCTCACCTGGATCAGCGGCAGCGAATCCGAGGTCGCTCCCAACAGCAGGATCGGCGAGTCCGCCGGATTGACCTTGCGATAGGTCGGCGGCGACGGCAGGTTCTTCGGCAATTGCCCGCTGGCGGCGTTGATGGCCGCCTGGATGTCGTTGGCCGCGCCGTCGATGCTGCGGTTGAGATCGAACTGGATCGTCACCGCGGTCGAGCCCAGCGAGCTCGTCGAGGTCATCTGCGCGATGCCGGGGATCTGCGCGAGCTGGCGCTCCAGCGGCTGCGCCACCGAGGACGCCATGGTCTCGGGGCTGCCGCCTGGCAAACTCGCCGAGACCTGGATGGTCGGAAAATCGACCTGTGGCAGCGGCGCCACGGGGAGCAGGGGATAGGCGACGAGGCCGACGAACAGGATGCCGGCCATCAGCAACGACGTGCCGATCGGGTACCTGATGAAAGGCGAGGAGATGCTCTCGTTCATGCGGCCTGCAACCCCGGAGGACGGCGGATGCATCTTTTCCCGACGATCGGGACTCGTCCCCGGATCGAGCCCGGGCACGAATGTGCGGTTTCCTCGCCTGTGGTCAGGTGGTTCGCGGATTTCGAATCCAGGACCGCCTGTTATCCGCCAGCATAGCCATTTTCGGGATCGTTGAGCGAATGGAAACCCTTGCGGGCCTATTCGACCTTCGTCCCATCGGCGTACGTGCGCGGCACCTGTCGGCATATCCTGAGAGCGTGAATCGTGGCGGGACGTAGGGTGGGCATTCTTGATGCCCACCATCGAGCTCCGCGATTCCGACGGTGGGCATCAAGAATGCCCACCCTACGCATTTGCTGCTTGAAATGTTCGCGGGCGTCAGACGCCGAGGTAGCGCTGCAAGACTTCCGGTTGCGCCTTGATTTCGTCAGCCGGGCCCTCGTGGACGATGTGCCCGTTGTTGATGATGTAGACCCGCTGCGCCAGCGAGAGCATCGCGGCCAGATTCTGTTCCACCAGCACGATGGTCTGGCCCTCAGCGGCGAGATTGCGGCACGCCGCCATCAGGTCGCGGACGATGACGGGCGCGAGCCCCTCGAACGGCTCATCGAGCAGGACGATCTTGGGGTCGCGCACCAGCGCGCGCGCGATCGCCAGCATCTGCTGCTCGCCGCCGGAGAGATCCGTGCCGCGGCTGCCGCGCCGCTCCTTGAGCCGCGGGAACATCTCGTAGACCCGCTCCAGCGGCCAGCGCTTCGACGCGGTCAGCCCGGCCAGGACCAGATTCTCCTCGACATTGAGGCTGCCGAAAATCCGGCGCTCTTCGTGCACGAGCTGCATGCCGGCTAAAGCGATGGCATGGCTCTTCTTGCCCGCGATATCGACGCCGTCGAACATCACCTTGCCGCTGCGCGGCGTCAGCACGCCCATCAGGCTCTTCAGGGTCGTACTCTTGCCGGCGCCGTTGCGGCCGAGCAGTCCCACCACCTCGTTCTTCGCGACACGCAGCGAGACATCGAACAGGATGTGGGAATCCCCGTAATAGCTGTTCAGGCCGGAGGCCTCGAGCAGGTTCATGCGGCAAGCACTCCATGCACGCCGCCGAGATAGGCCTCCTGCACCGTGGCGTTGTTCCTGATCTGGTCGGGCGTCCCCTCGACCAGCACACGGCCCTCCTGCAGCACGGTGACGCGCTCGGTTATCTCGAACAGCGCATCCATGTCGTGATCGATGACGATCATGGTGCGGCCGCGGCTGATCGATTTCAGCAGCTTGACGGTTTCCACCCGCTCGTGGGGACTCATGCCGGCCAGCGGCTCGTCGAGCAACAACAGGGTCGGCGAAGTGGCCAGGGCGAGACCGATCTCCAGCCGCCGTTTTTCGCCGTAGGCGAGCTGCGACACCGGCGTGTCGGGCCGCGAGGCGAGATCGACCAGCTCGAGGGTGTGTTCCACCAGTTCGTTCAGGCCCGGGATATGGTCCAGGCTGCGGAACAGGTCGAGCTTGAACTTTCCGCGCCGTTCGGCGAGCGCGGCGATCACGACATTTTCGCGAACCGTCAGCCCGGTGAAGAGCTGGTTGACCTGATAGCTCTTGGTCAGGCCGAGCTGGCAGACGTCGGTCACGCTCATGCCGGTGATGTCGCGCCCGTCAAACACGATCTTGCCGGAGGTCGGCTGGAATTCGCAAGTCAGCATCTTGAAGAAGGTCGACTTGCCGGCGCCGTTGGGCCCGATGATTCCGCGCAACTCGCCGCGGTTGACGGTGAAATCGATATCGCTGTTGGCGACGATGCCGCCGAAACGCTTGGTCAGGCCGCTCGCCTGCAGGATCGGGCCGGACCGGTCGCCGGCGGCAGGTGGGCGCGTCGCCGCAGGCGACGGCTTGCTGGCGACGGCGGCTTCCACGGCCTTCGGCTCGCCACTGGCGATGATGTCGGGCATGGCCACAGGCTCGGCCGGCTCAGCCTGTTCTCGCTTGCCAGAAATCCAGCCGTAGAGATCCTCGAGGCCGCCGATGATGCCGCGGCGCAGGAAGCAGACCAGCAGCACGAAGACGATGCCGAGCACCAGTTTCCACGCCGCGCCGAGGCCTAGCGCCTGCTGCAGGAAATCCTGCAGGAACAGCCAGATCGTGGCGCCGAGCAGCGGGCCGAACAGCGTGCCTCTGCCGCCGATCGCGGTCTGCATCACCAATTGGCCCGAGGTGTCGAAGGTGAAGGCGTCGGGCGGCATGAAGGCCTGCAGCACGCCGAGCAGACCGCCCGCGAAGCCGGCATAGGCCGCGGCGATCACGAAAGCTGCGAGCTTGTAGCTGTGGATGTTGTGACCGACCGCGGTTGCCCGCAGCGGATTGTCCCGGATCGCGCTCAGGATGGCGCCGACCGGCGAACGCACGATCCGCAGCGCGATCACGATGCCGATGAAATAGCACAGCGCCAGGAACTGGTAGAGCGACCAGCCGGTGGTGAAGTGGAGCGTCGTGAAGCCGAAATTGAAACTCGGCGTCGGCACGCCGGGCAGACCATTCTCGCCCCCGGTCCAGTCGGCCAGCGGATTGAACTCGACGAAAAAGAACACCTCGGCGATCGCCACCGTGATCATCGCGAAATAGATGCCGGTGCGCCGCAATGCGATCAGCCCGACCAGATAGCCGACCGCGGCAGCCGCGATCATGCCGATGACGAGCGCCAGCAGGACGTTGGGAAATCCCGCCCGGGTCAGGAGATAGGCCGCAACGAAACCGCCGGTGCCGTAGAAGGCCGACTGGCCGAACGACAACAGCCCGGTAAATCCGAACAGGATGTCGAAGCCGATCCCGAACAGGCCCCAGACCAGGATGCGGTTCACGGTATTGGGCGCGAATCCGAGATGGGGCAGCACGAAGGGCGCCACGATCAGGCCAATCGCCGTCAGCGTCTCGATCAGGAATGGGCGTTGTTTGAGCATTATCGGACCACGTTCATTCGCGGCCCTGCACGCCAAGCAGGCCGTGCGGCCGGACCACCAGTACCAGCGTCATCACCGCGAACAGCATCACATAGGCGTAGCCGGGATTGAACATCGAGGTGACGCTGATGATCTCGCCGGCGATCAGGCCGCCGAGGACTGCGCCCGGAAACGAGCCGACGCCGCCGATCACCACCACCACGAAGGTTTCGACCAGGATGTCGTCGCCGACGCCGGGGGTCAGCGAGACCACCGGCGCGTTGACGATGCCGGCAAAGCCGGCAGCCATCGCGCCGATGCCGAACACGATCATGAAGACGCGATAGACATTGATACCGAGCGAATCCACCATCACGGAATCCTCGATGCCGGCGCGCACGATCATGCCCAACCTCGTACGATACAGCACGACGAACAGGGCGCCGAGCGCCACCGCGACGATGCCGACGACGGCGAGCCGATAGGTCGGGTAAAACATGAAGCCGAGCGAGGTGATGCCTCGAAGCAACGGCGGCGGCGGCACCAGCAGCGACTGGCTGGAGAAGATCAGCCGCACGATCTCGACGAAGCAGATGCCAAGCCCGAAGGTGACCAGCAACTGGTCCTCGTGCGGGCGGCTATAGAAGTGACGGATGATGACGCGCTCCATCACCACGCCCAGGACCATGACAAAGAGCGATCCGGCGATCACCGCGACGATATAGGAATCGGTGTACTGGTAAGCGACGTAGCCGGCATAGCCGCCGAGCATGAACATGGCGCCGTGCGCGAGATTGAGGACGCCGAGCGTGCCGTAAATGATGGTCAGCCCAGAACTGATCAGCGCCAGCAGGGCGCCAAGCGCCAACCCGTTGAAAACCTGCGAAATGAAATTCGGCCAATTGATCATGATCGACAATCGTTGCGCGTGATAGCGGGCCGGCTATCTTCGCGGCGCATAGACAAAAAAACAAGCGCCGCGGGCAGTGTGATGCTGCCCACGGCGCCAGGCCTCTAGCCGCTCAGGTATAGTCGCCGAGGTTGCAGCCGAATGCGTCGGGCTTCTGCATCAGGCCCTTGCCGGGTACGATTTCGACAATGTCGTAGTAATCTTCCTTGCCCTTCATGTCCTTCTCGAGCTTGCCCTTGACGATGATCACCGGGCGGACGCACTGGTGGTCTTCCTTGCGGTAATAGACGTCGCCGACCAGAGAGGGAATCACTTCTTCCTTCTCATAGATCTTGATGACGTCGGGCGGATAGAAGCTGCCCGCTTCTTCGACCATGCGCGCCCAGTGCACGAAACTGATGTAGGCATTCTCCGCGCCCCATTCCGGCTTGTAGTTGTATTTCTTCTCGAAGGCGGCGTTGAACATCTTGGCGAGCGGGTACTTGTCCTCCACCGTCCACCAGTAATCGGTGGCCGCATAGACGCCCTGCATCAGGCCGCCGGTTTCGCGCGCCAGGAACGGCACCTGATAGGGAACGACGAGCTTCATCTTGTCGAGCACGCCGAATTGCTTGGCCTGCTGGATCGAGAGCACCGCGTCATGACCCCAGTTGACGTTGAGCAGAATGTCGGCGCCGGAATTGGCGACGTTGAGCAGATAGGACGAGAAGTCCGGCGCGCCCAGCGGCGAGACCTGATTGGTCACCGTGGTCCAGCCGTCGGCCGCGGTGTTGTCCTGCATCGACTTCGTGACGGTGTGACCGTAGGTGTAGTCCGGCGTCATGTACGCCACCTTCTTGTTCTTGCCGAACGCCTTGACAAGAACCGGCGCAATGGCCGCCGACGCGGTCTGGCCGAAGAAATTCTGGCGGACGCCGTAACGCACGCAGTCCTTGCCGGTGGTGTCGTTCGAACCGGAGATACCGCAGACGAACAGCACCTTTTCGCGCTGCGCCAGCTTGTTGAGCGCGACCGCAACCGCGCTCGAGGTGCCGCCGGTGATCATCACCGCCTTGTTTTCGGAGATAAAGCGCTGCTGCGCCTGCACCGCGTCGTTCGGCTTGGCCCCGGAGTCGGCGACGCCGAGTGTCAGCTGCTTGCCAAGCACGCCCTTCTTGGTCTTGGGCGAGATCTTCTGGACCAGCTCGTTGCCTTCGTTGATGTGCTCGATCGCGAGCTGATAGCCCTTGAGTTCGTCTTCGCCCTGTACCGCATAGGTGCCGGTGCGCGGCACCGAGGCGCCGATGAACACAGTGTTACCCTCCGAGCCGGCCGGCCAGGTGCCGATCGCCGGCTTGTCCTCGGCGAACGCCGGTCCGATCACGCTGGCGGGCAGCAGCGCGCCACCCATCAGACCCGCTCCAGCCTGCAACAGCGTACGACGCGACACGCTTGCGTTGACATCTCGCTCGAAAAATTTTCTGCTCATGATACGTGATCCTCCCATGGATTTTTTCAGCGCGCGGCTGCGCTTGCCGCTGGATCGCGAGGATCAGCCGGCAACGCACCGCCAAAGTACGAACTGGGTCGCGCGGTCTTGCCGGCTAGCAATTCCTTTCGCAACAACTCTGTCAATGTCACTTTCGTCCAATGTCGCTTTCGTCGAAGTGCGGTCAAATGGGCGTGCAATATCATATCGTATTACGATATATTTCCGGAAATCGTGATATGCCGCCGCTGTGGCGCGAAAGTGGGCACGGTGCCATGGGCGCGGGGCGCGTCCTGTTCCCCGACTGGACACGAAAATGCTGCGGAGATTGAAAGCCGCGAACGCGAAGGAGCGAAGTTCCTGGCGCGGAAAAGCCGGAGCGGCGGCCGCGAAACGCGACGTCGGCGCCGGTCCCGCCGCGACGATTTCGTTGCATCGCGAAAACCCGCCTGCCGCCGGCCGCGGCTTTGCCGGATCGAGACGGGCTTCTTCGGCGCTGAAGGAAATTTCCAAGGCTCCGGCCGAGGCGGACGTCTTGAGCGGTCGTGCCGAGAATGTCCTGAAATGTCTGGCCGCGGATCTGACCGGAGAATATCCACCCAAGGGCAGATGGACTCCATCCCCCAGCCTGCTTCGAAAGATCGGCTACAGCGACCTGCAGGGCGCCCGCAATTGCGGCCCGCAGACCGTCGACGAGATTGTCCGGTGGGCGAGGTCCCAAGGGGTCGTCATCGAGCGGCCATTCCATGCCGGTAAGTCGTTGTCGACGATGTGGCGGGATATCATCGCCAGCTCATCGGCCGGGGAATTCACGACGGCGGAAATTGCGGAAGCGCTGGAAAGATCGATCCGCCGGAAAAATGCCCGGATTCCGGTCCCCGTTCAGGGCCTTCTCCTGGACCTGTTGAAGCAGGCCGGCAGCAAGTAGGCGCAAACCTCCGTCGATGGTATGATGGTCCTCGCGATCGGGCGGGGAGCGTCGGGATGCTTCAATCGAAACCGCCGGGCCGGCGCGAGGCGCCTGTCCGGGCCAGCAAGATGCCAGCCAGGGGTGGCTTGCTCCAGGACGTCGATTACCAGGCGCTGGCCCAGTTTCGCTACCGGTTGCGAAAATTTCTGTCATTCAGCGAAGCGGCCGCGCAAAAGGCCGGGCTGACACCGCAACAGCACCAGGCGCTTCTCGCCATCAAGGGTTTTTCCCGCAGCAAGCCTATTTCCGTCGGCGGCCTGGCCGATTTTCTCCTGATCCGGCATCACACCGCCGTCGAGCTGGTCGACCGCATGGCAAGGCTCGGGCTCTTGCGAAGGATCGCCGACGACGATGACGGCAGGCGCATGCTGCTGAACATGACGCGAAAAGGCGAGCAGAAACTGCTGATGATCTCGAAGCTGAACTTCGAGGAATTGCAGACAGCTACCCCCGCCTTTACGGGATTGTTGCGGTCCTTGCGGCGGTCCCGGAAACGCTAGCGCTGTTCGAAGCAAGCGATAACATCGAATCGATTTAGATGTCGTCATTCCGGGGCGATGCGAAGCATCGAACCCGGAATCTCGAGATTCCAGGTCTGGTCCTTCGGACCATCCCGGAATGACGGAAGCGCGCTACGCCGCGTTGCTGCCTTCCTGGCGGCTCGCCTCGAACAGGAACCAGGTGCGGCGCTCGGTCTCGTCGATGAAGGTTTCGAGCAAGCCTGCAGTGCCGGAATCCTCGTGATCGTCGCAGAGCTTGTGCGCCTTGCGCATCGCGGCGGCCATGTGCTTGTTGTCTTCCATCAATTCGCGCAGCATCTCGCGCGGCGGCACATAATTTTCGTCGTTGTCCTGGATGGTCTGCAGCTTGCCGATCTGTCCGATCGAGCGCAGCGTGACGCCGCCGAGCTTGCGGACGCGCTCGGCCAATTGGTCGGTGGTGGCGAAGATCGCATCCGACTGCTCGTCGAGCATCAGATGATAGTCGCGGAAATGCCGGCCGCTGACGTGCCAGTGGAAATTCTTGGTCTTGAGGTACAGCGCGAAGGCATCGGCCAACAGCGTGTTGAGCGCCGCCGAGATCTTGTCGACCGCGGCTTGCGGCATATCGGTAGGCGTATCGAGGTCGGGGGAAACTTTGTTGTCAGCCTTGGCTTTGCTCACGAAGCACCTTCCTGTTAGGAGACCCGACGATTGACGGCATGGACAGGGGTCGCCGGACCATCTAACGCATCACGTAACCGCCGGTTCCCGGCAGGAACCCGGATTTACCGGACCGCTCGCGCCCATGGACGACTGGATCGACTATTACGATTCGACGCATACGATCTATGCGAGCCGGCACCACCGCGACCTGCATTTCGAGCTGATCGCCCGGGACATCATCGGCTACATCTCCTCGCCCGACGCGGTCGTGCTGGATTACTCCTGCGGCGAAGCGCTGTCGGCGGCCAAGGTCGCGGAGGCCTGCGGCCAGCTGATCCTGGCCGAGCCTGCGCCCGGCGTGCGCGGCCGGCTGATCGCCCGCTTTGCCCCGAACACGAAAATCCGGGTGCGCTCGCTCGACGATGTCAGGAAAATGCCGGAGAAGTCGGTCGACCTGGTGGTGATGAATTCGGTCGCCCAGTACATGACGGCGGCCGAACTCGACGCAGCCTTGGCGGTCATCAAGCGGCAGCTGAAGCCGGGCGGCCGGCTGATCCTGGGCGATATCCTGCGCCCGGAGGTCGGCATGCCGAGGGACGTGTTCGCGCTGTTGCGCTTCGCGGCCAAGCACGGTTTTCTGAAGGACGCCCTGATCGGGCTGGTTTCCACGGCGCTGTCGGATTACCGGCAATTGCGCGCCAAGGTCGGACTGCAGCGCTATTCCGAAGCCGAGATGATCGCAAAACTTTCGGCCGCCGGATTCAGCGCATCCCGCGCGCATTTCAATATCGGGCACAACCCGTGGCGGATGACATTCGTCGCCCGGCTCGCGTTCTCACCCGCAGGCGTGGCTGCCGGTTAGGGTTAACCCGCGTCAGGCGTGGCCCAGCAGGGCGGGATCGGCGATGGTCGGCGCGGCCCGGTGGCGGAAAGCGTCGACGCGGGAGCAGTGCATCGCTCCTTATCCTGGTTCAAATCCAGGCCGGGCCTCCAACCTTCGCTCGCTTCGCGAGCTTCGGTTGGCAAGCCAACCTCAGCCGCGCCGGCCTGTCCGCCGTAGCTCTAAAGAGCGCAGGCGGACCCTGCAATACCGCGATAGCAACCCTATATGCTGGCGGACGGCCAAAATGCCGGTTGACGAGTGCCTTAAGACCCTTTCGCGGTTGCGGAATCTGGTCTAAAGACCACCCGCGCGCGAGGGCAACCTGGCGCTGTGGCTGGAGGGACGCGCGGCAGGCGCGCCCTTTTTTTGTGCCCAATTCACTGTTCGCCGTGAGACTTGATGCCCAGAAGAACCGACATCTCGACCATCCTGATCATCGGCGCCGGCCCGATCGTGATCGGCCAGGCCTGCGAATTCGATTATTCGGGCACCCAGGCGGTGAAAACCCTGAAGGAAGAGGGCTTTCGGATCGTGCTGGTCAATTCCAATCCGGCCACCATCATGACCGATCCGGAACTGGCGGACGCCACCTATATCGAGCCGATCACGCCGGAAATCGTCGCCAAGATCATCGAGAAGGAACGCTACGTCATCCCGGGCGGCTTCGCGCTGCTGCCGACCATGGGCGGCCAGACCGCGCTGAATTGCGCGCTGTCCTTACGCAAACAAGGCACGCTGGCCAAATTCGACGTCGAGATGATCGGCGCCACCGCCGACGCCATCGACAAGGCCGAGGACCGCGGCCGTTTCCGGCAGGCCATGACCCGGATCGGGCTGGAAACGCCGCGCTCGATCCAGACCAAGAACCTGCCCGACGCGCTGCGCGCGCTCGACGACATCGGGCTGCCCGCGATCATCCGCCCCTCCTTCACCATGGGCGGCACCGGCGGCGGCATCGCCTACACCAAGGCCGAGTTCATCGAGATCGTCGAGCGCGGCATCGACGCTTCCCCCACCAACGAGGTCCTGATCGAGGAAAGCGTGCTGGGCTGGAAAGAGTTCGAGATGGAGGTGGTGCGCGACAAGAAGGATAACTGCATCATCGTCTGCTCGATCGAGAACCTCGACCCGATGGGCGTGCACACCGGCGATTCCATCACCGTGGCGCCGGCGCTGACGCTGACGGATAAAGAGTACCAGATCATGCGTGACGCATCGCTGGCGGTGCTGCGCGAGATCGGGGTCGAGACCGGCGGCTCCAACGTGCAGTTCGGCGTCAATCCGGCCGACGGCCGCATGGTCGTGATCGAGATGAACCCGCGGGTGTCGCGCTCCTCTGCGCTGGCCTCGAAGGCCACCGGATTTCCGATCGCCAAGGTCGCGGCCAAGCTTGCGGTCGGCTACACGCTGGATGAGATCGCCAACGACATCACCGGCGGCGCGACGCCGGCCTCGTTCGAGCCGACCATCGATTACGTCGTCGTCAAGATACCCCGTTTTGCGTTCGAAAAGTTTCCGGGCGCCTCGACCACGCTGACCACCTCGATGAAGTCGGTCGGCGAAGTGATGGCGATCGGCCGCACCTTTCAGGAGAGCCTGCAAAAGGCGCTGCGCGGGCTGGAGACCGGCCTGACCGGCCTCGACGAGATCGAGATCGAGGGGCTCGGCCGCAGCGACGACAAGAACGCGATCCGCGCCGCCTTGGGCACGCCGACGCCGGATCGTTTGCTGCAGGTGGCGCAGGCGATGCGGCTCGGCTGGACCGACGAGGAGATTTTCACCTCCTGCAAGATCGATCCCTGGTTCCTCGCCGAGATGCGCGGCATCGTCGAGATGGAGAGCAAGATCAAGCAGCACGGCCTGCCGGGCAACGCCTTCGGGATGCGGACCTTGAAGGCGATGGGCTTTTCCGACGCGCGGCTGGCGGTGCTGTCGCAGACCACCGAGGCCAAAATCACCGCCAAGCGCCACGCGCTCGGGGTTCGCCCGGCGTTCAAGCGCATCGACACCTGCGCTGCCGAATTCGCGTCGCCCACCGCCTACATGTATTCGACCTATGAGACGCCGTTCGCAGGCACGCTCGCGGACGAGAGCGCGCCGTCGGACAAGCAGAAGGTCATCATTCTCGGCGGCGGACCGAACCGGATCGGCCAGGGCATCGAGTTCGACTATTGCTGCTGCCATGCCTGCTTCGCGCTGCACGATGCCGGCTACGAAACCATCATGATCAATTGCAATCCGGAAACGGTGTCGACCGACTACGACACCGCCGACCGGCTGTATTTCGAGCCGCTGACCGCCGAGGACGTGCTCGAAATCATCGCGACTGAGCGGAAGAACGGCACGCTGCACGGCGTGATCGTGCAGTTCGGCGGCCAGACGCCGCTAAAGCTTGCGCGCGCGCTGGAGGCGGCCAATGTGCCGATCCTCGGCACCTCGCCCGACGCCATCGATCTCGCCGAAGACCGTGACCGCTTCAAGCGCGTGCTCGACAAATTGCGGCTGAAGCAGCCCAAGAACGGCATCGCCTATTCGGTCGAGCAGGCCCGCCTGGTGGCCGCCGATCTCGGCCTGCCGCTGGTGGTGCGCCCCTCCTATGTGCTCGGCGGCCGCGCCATGCAGATCATCCGCGAGGAGAACCAGCTCTCGGATTACCTGCTCGGCACGCTGCCCGAGTTGGTGCCTGGCGACGTCAAGGCGCGCTATCCGAACGACAAGACCGGCCAGATCAACACAGTGCTCGGCACCAATCCGCTGCTGTTCGACCGCTATCTGTCTGATGCCATCGAGATCGACGTCGACTGCCTGTGCGACGGCAAGGACACTTTCATCGTCGGCATCATGGAGCATATCGAGGAAGCCGGCATCCACTCCGGCGACAGCGCCTGCTCGCTGCCGCCGCATTCGCTCGATGCCGCGATGATATCGGAGCTGGAGCGGCAGACCCGGGAGCTCGCGCTCGGGCTCGACGTGGTCGGGCTGATGAACGTGCAATACGCCATCAAGGACGGCGACATCTATGTGCTCGAGGTCAATCCGCGGGCGTCGCGCACGGTGCCGTTCGTCGCCAAGGTGATGGGCATCCCGGTGGCGAAGATCGCGGCCCGGCTGATGGCCGGCGAGAAGCTTGACGATTTTGGTCTGAAGAAGAAGAAGCTCGGCCATGTCGGGGTCAAGGAATCGGTGTTTCCGTTCGCGCGCTTTCCCGGGGTCGATACCGTGCTCGGACCGGAGATGCGCTCGACCGGCGAGGTGATGGGCATCGACCGCTCGTTCGAGATCGCCTTCGCCAAGAGCCAGCTCGGCGGCGGCACCCGTGTGCCGCGCAAGGGCACGGTGTTCGTCTCGGTCCGCGACATCGACAAGGTCAGGATCGCGGAGGCGGTGCGGCTGCTCGCCTCGGTCGGCTTCAAGGTGATGGCGACCTCCGGGACCCAGCGCTTCCTGGCCGATTTCGGGGTACCGACCGAAAAGGTAAACAAGGTGCTGGAGGGCCGGCCGCATATCGTCGACGCCATCATGAACGGCGACATCCAGCTGGTCTTCAATACCACCGAAGGGCCGCAGGCGCTGGCCGACAGCCGCTCATTGCGGCGAGCTGCCCTCTTGCATAAAGTCCCATATTACACCACTCTTTCAGGTGCCGTGGCGGCTGCCCAAGGCATCCGCGCCTATCTGGGCGGGGACCTTGAGGTCCGCACGCTGCAGAGTTACTTTTCCGAAACCTGATCCCTTGGCCGGCTCCTCCGGCAATCGATCGGCAATGAAGCCCTCGTGACTGGGAACACGCCAGCCATGAGGGTGTTCTGTTTCGGCGTTTATGCGTACCCCCGGATGGGTCCGCATGAGGTTGAAGGACGACATGAGATGATGGAAAAGGTTCCGATGACCGCCGGCGGCTATGCCGCCCTCGAGGTCGAATTGAAGCAGCGCCAGTCGGTGGAGCGTCCGCGCATCATCGAGCATATCGCCGAGGCGCGCTCGCATGGCGACCTTTCGGAGAACGCGGAATATCACGCCGCCAAGGAAGAGCAGTCGCACAATGAAGGCCGCATCGCCGAACTGGAGGACAAGCTGGCGCGCGCCGACATCATCGACATCTCGAAACTGTCCGGCGACACCATCAAGTTCGGCGCCACCGTGACGCTGGTCGACGAGGACACCGACAAGAAGGCGGTGTGGCAGATCGTCGGCGAGCCGGAAGCCGACGCCAAGAAGGGCCGCATCTCCATCACCTCGCCCTTGGCGCGCGCGCTGATCGGCAAGAAGAAGGGCGCCTCTGTGGAAGTGGTGGCGCCCGGCGGGCCGAAGGCCTACGAGATCACCAAGGTCGAGTGGCGCTAGTAGTACGCGCGCATTGTATCAAAAGGCCGGGATGATCTCCCGGCTTTTTTGCATTGCACTTGCCTGACGGCATCGTGAAGTCGGCATCGCGCGCGGAAAAAATTGCGGAAAACACTTTGCCGACGGCATTATTCCGTTGCTGCCCTGCGAAACGCCGCCGATTTCTATGGTTTATATGCTTTTCCTCGCCGCTTCGACGCGATACCAATGAAGCGTATCGACCTTGGGGGAAACCATCATGATTGAAACGCTGACGACCTGGAAGCCGCGCGCACTGAGCGTGCTGCGCATCATCATGGGTCTGATGATCATCGAGCACGGCATGGGAAAGATTTTCCACTATCCCGCGTTGCCGGCCTACGCCAACATCCAGCCGCTGTCGCTTTTGGGCGCCGCCGGCTTCATCGAGTTGATCGGCGGCGCGCTGTTGATCCTCGGGCTATTGACGCAACCGGCTGCCTTCATTGTCGCCGGTGAAATGGCGGTTGCCTATTTCATGGTGCATGCGCCGAAGGGCTTCTATCCTCTGCTCAATGGCGGCACGCTGGCGATCGCCTACTGCTTCACCTGTCTTTATTTGTCGACCGCGGGCGCCGGCCCGTGGAGCGTCGATGCTGCGATGAAGCGGGCATAGGGGGCGATCATGAACACGTTCAACAAGACGCTGGCGCGCTTCGAGCCGCAGGTTCTGAGCATCTACCGGTTCATCATCGGATTGCTGCTGTTCCAGTTCGGCGTCGCAAAACACCTGAAATTTCCCCCGGGCACGATGTTCGAGAAGGTCGAGCCGTTTTCGCTGTTCGGCGTCGCCGGCATGTTCGAATTGGTCGGCGGCGCCCTGCTGCTGCTCGGCCTGTTCACGCGGCCGGTGGCCTTCATCCTGTGCGGTGAAATGGCGTTCGCCTATTTCATCGGGCATCTTCCAAAGAGTTTCATTCCGCTTCTAAGCGGTGGCAACCTCGCGATCATATTCTGCTTTGCCTGCCTGTATTTCGTCTGCGCCGGCGGCGGGCCGTGGAGCCTGGACGCGCTGATGCGGAAGAAGGGGTAACGTCATCCTGAGGTGCGAGACCGGCGGCGCAATTGCGCCGACGGTCGAGCCTCGAAGGATGGATGCGACAAGGGTGCCTGCGGCCCATCCTTCGAGACGGCCGCGATGCGGCCTCCTCAGGATGACGGCGTTACACGCGGCGAGAGCTACCCCGCCATCTTCACTTCCAGCGGCACCGCGGCCTCGTATTTCGAATTGTGCAGCACCAGCGAGGTCCGCACATTGCGCACATGCGGCGCCGCCGTCAGGTGGGTGACGAAATCCTGGAACGTCGCCATGTCGGGCGCCACGCATTTCAGGATGAAGTCGACGTCGCCGGACAGCATCCAGCATTCCCGCACCAGAGGCTCGGCGCGCACGAATTCCTCGAACGCGCGCAGATCCGCATCCGCCTGGCTCGCCAGATGCACGGAAGCGAACACCGTGACATCGAAGCCGAGCCGGCGCGGATCGAGCAACCCGCGATAGCCCTGGATGTAACCTTGCTCCTCCAGCGTCCGCACCCGGCGCAGGCAGGGCGGTGGCGAAATGCCGACGCGCCTGGCCAGTTCCACATTGGTGATTCGGCCGTCGGCCTGGATTTCCGAGAGGATTTTGAGGTCGATCTCGTCAAGATTCTTCGACACGCGGTTCCGTATCCTGGGCTGGCAAATCGGGTGATAATGACTGGCAATAGTCTTAGCGCAGCCGAGGCGATTAGCGCAATTTTATTGCGCGTGCGCCGCGCCATTTAACCCCTTCAGTGGGAAATTTCGCCTATTTGGATTGCAATTCTTGCATAGCTTGCCAGATGTCCTAGACTTGGATTTGACACTTTAGGCGCCGCCGCGATGCCTTTCCGGGCTCATTGCGCCCAAGCGCTGACCAAATCCCCTGAAGAGACGGATTGTCCCATGCCTGCGCCCATCCACGCCAAGGTGGTCATCATCGGTTCCGGCCCGGCCGGCTACACCGCTGCTGTCTATGCCGCGCGGGCGATGCTGGAGCCGGTTCTGATCCAGGGCATCCAGCCCGGCGGCCAGCTCACCATCACCACCGACGTGGAAAACTATCCGGGCTTTGCCGACGTCATCCAGGGCCCGTGGCTGATGGAGCAGATGGAGAAGCAGGCCGCCCATGTCGGCACCAGGATCGTCACCGATCTCGTCACCAAACTCGAGCTCGGCCAGCGGCCGTTTCGGCTCTCCTGCGATTCGGGCGACGTCTATCTCGCCGAAACCGTGATCCTCGCCACCGGCGCACAGGCGCGCTGGCTAGGCATGCCGTCGGAAGAGAAGTTCAAGGGCTTTGGCGTCTCGGCCTGCGCGACCTGCGACGGGTTTTTCTATCGCGGCAAGGAAGTGATCGTGGTCGGCGGCGGCAATACCGCGGTCGAGGAAGCGATGTTCCTGACCAACTTTGCTTCGCGCGTGACGGTCGTGCATCGCCGCGACCATTTCCGCGCCGAGCGCATCCTGCAGGAACGTCTGTTCAAGAATCCCAAGATCAGGGTGGTGTGGGACTCAGCCATCGACGAAATCGGCGGCACCGAAAACCCCGGCAAGGTCACCCATGTCCGGCTGAAGAACGTCAAGACCGGCGGTTTGACCGAACTGCCGGCGGACGGCGTCTTCATCGCGATCGGCCATGCGCCGGCCACAGACCTCGTGATCGGTCAGGTCAAGCTGAAACCGTCAGGCTATGTCGAGGTGGCGCCGAACTCGACCGCGACTTCCGTGCCCGGCGTGTTCGCCGCCGGCGACGTCGCCGATGAAATCTACCGGCAGGCGGTCACCGCCGCCGGCCTTGGCTGCATGGCAGCCCTTGAGGCCGAGCGTTTTCTCGCGCTACGGGCGAGCGAACGCGCGGCGGCGGAATAATCATGGCAAGAAGTAGGGACGGATTTACCGACATGGATTGGGACAAGCTGAAGGTGTTTCACGCCGCGGCGGAAGCGGGCAGCTTCACGCATGCCGGCGAGCAGCTCGGCCTTTCGCAATCGGCGGTGTCGCGGCAGGTCAGCGCGCTGGAGCAGGAATTGTCGGTGTCGCTGTTCCACCGCCACGCGCGCGGCCTGATCCTGACCGAACAAGGCGACCTCTTGTTCCGCACCGCGCATGACGTGTTCATGCAGCTGCAGGCGGCGCGCGCCAAACTGACCGACAGCCGCGAGCGGCCGAGCGGCGACCTCAAGATCACGACGCCGCCCGCGCTCGGCATCAACTGGCTGATTCCGCGGCTGCACGAATTCACCGCGCTCTATCCGGAGATCCGGATTTCGATGATCGTCACCGACGAGGACCTCGACCTCTCGATGCGCGAGGCCGATGTCGCGATCCGCACCCGCAAGCCGACCCAGCCCGACCTGATCCAGCGCAAGCTGTTCTCGATCGGATTCCACGCCTATTGCTCGCCGGAATACATCAAACGCTTCGGCACGCCGCGTACGCTGGACGATCTCGATGCGCACCGCATCATCATGCTGAGCGACATGCAGGTTCAACCGCACCTGCAGAACCGCAGCTGGCTGATCGACGCCGGCCGCAACGGAAGCGGCCCGCGCGAGGCCTTTTTCAAGGTCAACAACATCTTGGGGTTGGTGCGCGCCTGCCAGCAGGGCCTCGGCATCGCCGCGCTGCCGGACTATCTGGTAGAAGAAAACAATCGCCTGGTGCAGCTGTTTGGAGAATCTGATTCTATCCAGCTCGATACCTACTTCGTCTATCCGGAAGAATTGAAGACGGTGGCGCGGGTGCAGGTATTCCGCGACTTCGTGGTGAGCAAGGCGCAACGCTGGCCATCGTGATTATCGGTCGATAACCCCCCGGTCCCCGCATGACTGACATGCGGCCCGGACGGTTGCTGCAGGGTGCTTGCGGGGATCATAATGCCCTTACGCTGAGTTTTCGCGTTGCGCATATGTCCCCCTCCTCCAGTGGCGCGAGCGCTCAGTAATCCCTCTTGGAAGGTGATTGTGTCGGCCTCACGTGGCCAATACCTTGAAGCCGGGCTCGATCGAGCCCGGCTTTTTTTTGGCGCGTTCGTTTTCTTGGAAGCGTCATCCTGAGGTGCGAGCCCCTTCGGCGAGCCTCGAAGGATGACTACAACAGGTGCCCGCGGTCCATCCTTCGAGACGCCGCGCGAGGCGCGGCTCCTTAGAGCCTGACCGAAAAAGCAGTGAGTGATTCCAGCAGGCCGTGATTCCTTCGGATTTGCAAAGATTCGAGGGAGAGCATCATGCCATGGACTGAAATCACTCGTGCCGAGTATCAACGCAGTGACCT